>Ga0056128_1001719_pt1 | contig 25084 bp, 15 predicted proteins | sample WorMetLIZISLAND2_FD_71113 | JGI IMG/M metagenome (GOLD analysis project Ga0056128, IMG submission 71113) | Marine gutless worms symbiont microbial communities from Max Planck institute for Marine Microbiology, Germany - Olavius geniculatus... ... | reverse complement strand
ATAAATATGGAGTTTTGAAGCCAGGCCATATTCAGGAAAAGTCACGAAAGCTCATGTCTTCGTCTTTTGCCGTTCCAGAGATATCACGATAAAAGTGGTCTGGGGGGAAAAATTCCCCCCATTGAGTAAATGAAGGTTAAATAGCCTATAGGCCTACGATCGTTTTATCTGAGTAACGTTGTGTATCTACGCTGTTGCACAGTACAACATCAAGGAGAAGCTGTCAGTTCTTCCAACACGCGTGCTTGGCGGAAGATAAGCCTACATTGAAGGGTAAAGACGAGATTGGCATTTACACAACAAATGCCTCGAATGTTGCGCGCCTGTCGTCTGCCGATGGAAGTCGATACCGATTAGGCCCTACCGTTATGACGTCCTAGCACGTGGCCAGCCGTTCAGCGCGCCAGCAAGGAAGTTTACCGCTTTAGAAACTCCGACAGTTACACTAGTTAGACTATGTCTTAGTATGTGATGGGCAGAAGTTAACTACAAAGTTGTCAACTAATGATTTGATTAATTGTTGACGACCGAGCTGTCACCACGAACACTGCATGGCTCTTCGCTTGCAGTGTATAGGTCTTGCAGTCTTTTCATATTTAAAAGCATGTACAGATGGCCAAAGAATGAATCTCGTTTAAGATAGTGGCATGTACTGCAGTGATTTGTCACTGTCTCCGCAGTTTATACGTTACAACGTCAATCATAAACCGCGACATTATTCATATATCGATATACCGAACATCTCTATTTTTTCTCTCTGTCTACCTATCTGTTTCTCTCTCTCTCTCACACACACACACACACACGTTATATAGAGCCTAGAGGTGATGATGTGACTGCGGTTGATGAGTTATAGCAGGTGACGTATAACTGTCAGTCAGTCATCTCGGTCTCTCTCTCCTGTCAGTTCGCGTATTTGCACTCGTTTGACCGCATCACCGCACCGCCAGGGTTCTCAGCATCCTTATTCACCGAAGCAGAAAAAAATGCAATAGGCCTACCACGCACACGGGCTGAAATGTAGGCTACAAAGTTAAAAACAGCAAAAGTTAGCAAGTCAAATTTAGGCAAAATTGTTTATAGGCCTACTACAGATCTTGGTTGGCAGCCAATTATTAAAACAAAACATGCAATTGTCATGCAAACTGTTACTCGACAAAAAACTAAAAACGGATTATACAACGAAGAATGCTCACGGAAAAAAAGATACGTCGATACACCTTATTTTACGCAATAGTATCGTGTTAACTGTGCCACAACCGTTAATACAGCCTGAACAGAACAGTCCGTTTGCTACAGCCAAAAATCTCATGGACATCCACGTTTAGCTGACGATCTGCAGAAATTCAAATGAGAAAGAATGTTGAACTTAAAGAAACAGAATTTTAACAGACATATTTCAGAATTACAGACTGCGATTTTTACCGCATATTTTTTTAACGTTGAAGACTGTTGTTTTATATAGAAATTAATGGCGATTATCTGCCACTGTAACATGTAATTTTCGTATAATTCCAGAGATAAGCGATTTATCAAAAAAATGACTGAAAAAGTTTCTCTTCAGTAACTACTTTCTCTTGGGTGCTGGTTGGTGACTGCATCACCTCTAGTACATTATACCGTTTCATTGTTTTAGTTAGCTGTCTGAACAGACCAGTGACAAGAACATGATTTATATAGCCTACACAATCATGGAACAGACTGTCATTTATCGAAGACAGACAGCGTAGGCGATGGATATGGTGCGTGACGTCTGTAGTATTTTGTCACGCGTTATGTATGAAAGTTTGCAGGCAGACTGCTGCAGCCGAGCACTGTGAGCACGGAGTTATCGTGCGCTGCAGTTGCCGAAGACGTCATAACATCAATCGAATTCAGTCAATCGACCGTTTCGATCAGTCGTTATTGCGTCAATCGCGCTACGCGGCGTCAATCGCTTGCTGCTGCTGCTGCTGCTGCTGACAATACTTGAAACGCATACTTACGCTACGCTAGCGCCGGTGTCACATTAATATGTCTTCCCCATGAAAAATCTGTCCGAATCACGCAATTGATATGTCTCCCTCTGATTGAAATATCGCCGGCCCCATAAAAGTCTCCTCATTATAGGATCGCCCCCTAGAAAAGTCTCTCCCGGCCGAAAATTTACCGGCAAAAATCCGCCCCGTCCGGGGGGCCGCCGGGCAGGCGGATTTTTGCCGGTAAATTGTCGGCCGGGGGAAACTTTTCTGGGTTGGGGACGATCCTATAATGGGGCACCTGTGGGCGGCCATTGATCCATCGTAGGTCCAGCGCAGTCAGTCAGGCGGGGGCTTCAATATTCTCTGGATTGGTCAGAAATTGGCCGCAGCAGCGAGTCGTTGCCGTCGTCGTCGCTGGAGTGGACGACGTTCGGTGCGGTGCAGCATCGATTGCGTCGTCCGAGCTGAGGTCAAAACGTCGACAAAAACGCCAAAACGTGAATGCGGGCGAGCTAGTCGACCCTGACTAGTCAGTCACCGCACACGCAGGTGAACTGAAGCACTAGGCAGCCAGCCAGCCCACGACGGACGGACGGTTATTTAAGGCCCTGTTGGCAGCCCAGAAACGCGGCATCAGTCGAACGCTTACTTACTTAGCAGCGCCATTCGAGTAAAGTCTTGCTAGCAGACAGACCAATGCGTACAGCAGGCGGCGGCGGCACGTTGATGGTCAGCGACCCGCCACGGCTTGGCGTCGACGGCTCCGGCGATGTCGACCTCGACGTCGTGGGTGGCCCGGCGATCATTACAAACTATGAAGACGATGACGACGCGACCAACTCTTCGACCGGCGCCAAGAAATCAGCCAACATGACTGAACGCGTCCCGGTCCCGAGCTCCGAGCACGTCGCAGAGATCGTCGGACGACAAGGTAAGATACATAGCCGACTATTCCTTTTCCATAAATTACTTAGTTCCTAAATCCCTCACTATGGTGTTATCATAATCTCATTTCTTGCACTCAAGCGTGACGACTGATAGCGTCTCGCGTTTGTACACCGCACACGCGTCCAGGCAGAACACGCCGTCGATCACTGCTATTAAATAAGTACGTTTTAAGACGGTCCACTGTGTGTGTTTACTTCGTTATATTCGTATGATACACTGCAGACCGTGTTGAAACCTATACTTACAGCTGGCTTAAGCAAACGAATTTACCGAACTGTTATCAGTTTGCAGCGTTTTTCAAAACATTAGAACAGACTGAAGATAATATTTTGGGAGCAAAGCAACCGAAAGTACTATGCGCATATTCGCGAAATTAACTTAACTGTGATATGCATTTCGAAATTCAAATGCATCGCAGAAATAATAGTTTTCGCTACCGGTACCGTAAACACGATTTAATAATAAATGTGTTTCGATTCCCATGATATTTTTCCATTCCACAACATTTTGTTAACTAAAAAACTAATGATGGTGAAATTATCGCCTATCTGTGGACGCATAGACCTAACCAGATTTTGGCATATAGCAAAAAAAAGCACACTCCGGTATGAACGGAATAAGTGTATTATTATGACAATTAAGTTTTCAGTAACCTAACAATTATACGCTCACAACGATTTTTATTTTAAAGCTTTGCTGAAATGGGTTTTGTATTGCCAAAAGGCGCAGACATTGGCAGTGCCACGAGTGAATGTATTGTTATAAGTCTACTGTGAAGCAAGTAAGATAGGCTTAGTAGATTTTAGTGTGAAGATACATGCATCTTTACGGTGTGTCTCAAGGCGGCGATTTGACTGCGTGTGGGTGCGTGTGTGTGATAAACTAGGGTGCAAGATCAAGGCGCTGCGTAACAAGACAAACACCTACATCAAGACTCCGGTCCGTGGCGAGGAGCCCGTGTTCGTGGTGACAGGTCGTCAACAGGACGTCGACGCCGCACGACGCGAGATCGTATCTGCCGCTGAGCACTTCACACAGATCAGAGCCAGCCGACGTCATCACAACAAGCTGACATCGACCACTCGACGGCGGTCTCCTAGCCCAGGCGCCGCCCGACCAGCAGCCAACCAACGGCCCCCGACACGCTCTACCACCGCCTCAGCCTCCCCTACCACCACCCTCGGGGTCCGGGTACCCATCAGCATGGTTGGGTTGGTCGTCGGTCCCAAGGGCGCCACGATCAAGCGCATCCAAGCCGACACCGGGACGTACATCGTCACACCAGGGCGGGACCGCGACCCGGTGTTCGAAGTGATCGGGTCACCGGACGCCGTGGAGAAGGCGCGTCAGCACATCGACGCCTACATCGAGACCAGATTGACGACAACGTCAGACCAGCGGGATGTGCCGTCGCTGTTTCGACCCGTGTCTGGCAGCACAGTGCCGCCGGGTGAAATCTGGCCGCTACCTGGAGACGTGAGTTCTACGTCCAGACTGGTGGAGAGTCGTGACGCCATCAGTCGACTGTTGGCACTCAGCTCCGACTGCGGCCGACCGCCGACACGAGCGTGGCATTTGCCGCAAACCTCGGTATTATTTCTCTCTTACACTTGTCAGACTCGTTAACTTTTGGCCTAATACGACAGTATATCGTCGACAGAGGCTATAATGTGCGTTATAATCCGGTTGTTTACTGCTGTGGTCAGAATACTGAAAAGTTCGAGGAGGCATGCGCACGCGGGCGTCAAAGAAAAGTACGCCCAAAAGTCGTTATTTTGCCGCTGTTAGCTCGTCTAGTGTGATAGGCACATACATGCTGCTTATCTTAACAAGCATTGCCGACGAGCTTTTCATAGGTATCATTAGTATCAACATCGATGACCTTGAACAATTTTGAACCCCCAAAATAGGGTGGTTCAGTGATATTTTTGTGATTTTCGGCTGCGGCACACATACAAGAGTGAATTGCGTCGAAATCACTGAAGACAGCACAGTCTCCATAATATGAAATTTTTAGCATTAAACGTAATCTCGATCCGCTAGGTTCGAGGAGTCTTTCTCACAAAGGCATCAAATTTTGGTACTTTTTTTCAAAACGCCTGATTTCAGTCACTAATTACTATGCACTAATCTGAGAACGGTTGTAGATAGCTGCTAATCGTAACAAGCACTGCTGACGAACTGTTTGACATCGATGACCTTGAACAACTTTAAACCCCCAAATAAGGGGTTTAATGACTTTTTCGCCATTTTTTGCTGCAACACACATTTAAAGAGTGATTTTTGGTCGAACTTACTGCAGACACACCAAGACAACCTGCGTCGCGCATCTCATAAGCATTAGCTTAGATTTTTTTTGTTTAGAAACGGACGGCAAGCAGAAGCACGCAATTTTTAGGCCCAAGTGGTTTGATTCCTTCTCGATCACTAAAGTTATATATTTAAGCGCTTATTGGGATATAATTGTTCTCGATCCACGACTGAACAGGAACGCTATAGTTGGTGTTGTTCTCTGTGCAGCTGCCTGGGTGGTCAAGCTGGGGGAACGTGTGCGCGGACAGTGACTCCGAGTTCACGCCGAGTAACTATGGTGATGGTTGTCGGTCGACGTACAGTTCAGACGCGGCCAGTGACATCATCTCGACGCTGTACGCTCGCATGCTGCTAGCTGAGAACTGTGGTAGTCGTACGGCGGCACCTGCACGACGTGCTAACTACTGGCAAGATGACCTCTGTGCGTATTCTGCAGCTGGCGCCATGTCGGCCAGTGCTAGTGAGATAAGCTCCTTCTTCCCTGGTCCAGTGCCGCCGCTGGGCGCTTCAGAACTCTACGCTGACGACGACGAGATCAATCACGGACTGGTTATCGACAGCAACAGCGACGGCTACAGCAGCGGCTGGGACGCGGCGGCGTTCTCTGCCTGTTTCACTGACGCCGCACACGTCTCGTCGACAGGAGATTCTCACGGCGTTTTGCGTGCGCCGGGACTCGGATCAAGGGAGTCTGGGATACCTGCCGTGCAGTGGAGACTGAAACCTGATGTAGTCGGAGCAGCAGCAGCAGCACTGAGGATGAACGGCGGCAGTGACGGTGCGACGAGTCCGTCGTCTTACAGCCCTGCCGAGTCATCCAGCGGATCAGCCTCCGCTTGACCTCACTCCTCGACACGCTTCTGAATGAAGTACGTCGTCATAGCAAACAGAACGTCGTGTAGGCATAGTTATGTACGCCTGTAGCACACTTTCTGATGATACGTTACGCCTGAGAAGTACTGTGTTTTTTTCGGGACAGCGCGAACTTTGTATAACCTTGAAGTGTCAGGGTTAGGGTTAGTCATAGGGTTAGGAATAGGAATTAGTATTGCGTTTTATAGCTTTTTCGAACTTTGGCTATATGGTGGCCCGTGGATATAGCGGTTCTTGGCTATGGTGGATATAAGCCTGATTAAATTCGGACTAACGCCCTTCGGACTTGAGACCAGTCACCGTTTTCTTTTTTCTAAAAAAACGTCTGATGACAGCTTAGTTTTTAATGCATCACCGTTAAGGGTCGTCGAACGGAACAACATTTCACTGCTTCATGCTTAGTTATTTGTACAGTTTAGTGACGAAATGAATGATTTGTTAGGCGTGATTGTTAATCAGACTTGTTTGGCAACAGCAGCAATATTGATCTTATTACTGTTCGCGATAGCGAGCGACGACAGTATTTTTTTAGTATCGTCGTTAGGTTTGTTTCTTTGTTTTAACACGATAACTCTTGAACCGCTGCACTTAGCCTGATAACATTTTAAGCACATATTTACTTTGATAACCTCCAAAAGCCAGGTCATAGGTCAAAGGTCAAAGTCACATGGGTTTCTTTCGAGCGTTAGTTCTGTCTGCATAATACTGGGGCTTCTTGCGGACAATACAGCCTTGAGGAAGGCTTAACAGTTTAATTAGTACTGTTATCGTTATTAAGTTAGCCGAATTAAGAATAGTTAAATTAACTATTCTTAATTCTGCTGTCTCTAACAGATGCGCTGACCCTTTCAGATTAAACATCTTTGTGGCTTTTTGGTCAAAGTTATCGGTGCGCTGCGCGTTAGATCGCGCCACTGTTGTATGTTGCTTTTACCACATTACTGGATACGTGTAACTCGTTGTGTGCAATTTGTGTCAAATATTTCAAAGGTATATTGTCGATTTGTTTGCTGTCTACGTTACGTAATTTTTGTAAACTTTGACAATTTCGTATGTTACAGTACTGTCTAACGAGAGTTGAACGAGCCTGCGAGTTTAGCAACTTATGCTAACTCATGCTTATTTTAACTCCCAAAATGTGCTTGAATTTTGCCACGATTCTACTGATCTTGTTAACCACAGCATTGGCGATAAGTTCTGCAGAAAACCGAAAGAGTTTAACTGCAAATTTGCACGTGCTGTTTCGACTTTGTGTTTGTAAAGATAGCGTCGTTTTTCGCCGATACGTATTTTCGACATTTTAGTGTCGAGTGCCAGACTCCACCATTTTGCTAGCTTTTAGTGTTTCTATTTTTGTCAGATTACGTCGAGAATGTCATGTTGATTATGCAATCACGATGTCCTAAAACGCACGTGTCACTTAATTCATGCATTTCTGATTACTCTACGACGCATGCGTACAAGTTATTACCTTTAACTGATTGATTGAAAACTTAACATCTACTTTTATCACTGTGATTTTCAAATTGTTTTGCAGTAATATATTTCTGGTCCAATTTCTCAGCTTCAAAAATATCCAATTTTCGATATGATTTCTTTTAAATCTGCCAAATATGATATCCATAAAGCAAATTTGATCATGACTTTTTACTGCTTTTATTTATTACAGCATGTTATCTCTCGATATTTTAAAGCAGATGTTGCAGCGACATTTTTAAGCGGTCATTTTAAGTCGCTGGAATATAACGAAATTGTGCTGAGACCATAATGCAGAATTGCCTACGCGTTGCTTTCGACAAGACAAGGTGACTGAAAGCACGTGAATGTGTTTCTGCAATGAAAACGGTTTTACGGCCTTTTCGCCTGTTAAATGATTCTGAATCACGCTTGACGTAACAGCTATAAATATTTTCTGCTCTCTGCGATATCCACACAACCTACTCGTAACGCTGTGTTGGCTTTTCGTCGAGCGACGACGTGCATGGGAAGGGTGCACGGCAGACGGCACAGTCGCAAAGTCCGCAGTCAAATTGACAAAGTTTGAACGCATTTGTCTGCAACGGTAGCTTTACGAAAACACATTACGGAGAACTGACCGCGGACAGTCTTCAGTCGTGTCGTATATAAGCTTTACAGTTGATCGGGCTGGAATTAAATCAGGAAGTTCGATGTTTGTTGTGACCAACGTGGCGTGGTGTCTACTGTAGTGTGCGTCATTTCTAACGTGACATTGAACGGCCGCGATGCTCTTAGGCTACGTCTCTCAGCGTATAGAGACGTGTGCTTTCTCTATGCACTCATCACGCTGTCAGACATAACTCATTTACTGGATCGATGTGTGTGGTCTGCTGTATATAACTTGACCCGCCTATCGATGACATCGGCGCCGCTGTTCGGGAACCCTATTCTGATATGTGACCTGAGACTTAAGGTGCGTACAGAGCGACGTAACTGAACTGACCAATGGGCAATACGTAATGCATTACTACTCGCCCATTGGTCATTTCAGTTATGTTCAGTTACGTCGCTCGCTCTGTACGAGTCTTTGGTGGTTTGCGGACGTAGTACCCCTAGCCGCGGCTATGCGTTTGCATTAACTGGTGTCGTATATGGTATCTTCAACAGATTCCTTATTTGCGTTATGAAAACGATACAACAGTTAAGAATCGTAAAAATTCTGTTGAATTTGACTACAAATTGACGCTCTCCTAAAATAAAAAGACACGTTCGTTTTGAACAAGATGTACAGTCGTGATATTCTACGTGTTACTGTTGAATGTACAGCTTTATTGTTTGGCGGTGTATTTATTTTATTTTTGTTCTAATACCCGTAATACGCTAGTTAGTTTAATTTGCAACAAAATGCAGACTGCGGAGTAGTCTTACCAAAAATTTGATACAAAAATTAAATCTCAGTATGAGCAAAAGGCTAAGACAGTAGATAGATAAGCCTACGCCTGCTCAGAAGCACAAAATGAGCTGTACCAATATTGGCATCTTATGAGAAATAGTTATTTATTTAGATGTTATTGTAATAATCGCAAACAAAATAGTTTCTATAATTACCGTTCAGTCAAGATTGTCGCAGTTTAATTTTAAGCCAAATATATGTTGTTGGCTTGGATATTATCATTAATTTCGTATCTTCGTGGTTACTTCATATCGAAGAAATTACAATCAACAATTTGTGCATTGTTTTGTTAAATACTTTTGCATTACCGATGTATTATAGTTATATATTTGTTAATATTTTTGCTAGCAATTTGTTATTTTCTGTGCAGACATCAGTGTGAGTGGACATAATTTTTGTAGCTTTATGCGATTAACTGTGACTAGCATGAATGCGTGACAGTGTACTTGTATAGTACAATACGCCCCAATAAAATATCCTCCAGTGTTTTGTTATTTTTATCGCAACAACTAGAAACTTTGAGGCCAGAAAACATGAACAAATAGTACGAAACAAAGAACACAAGTGCTAGCTAGCGTTAATAGTATTTCTGTGGAAAGTTCATCCTCAAAATTTTTATTGGTTATGGAAATAATGATGAAACACTGTAGGCCTACGGCAAATATTTCATTGGTACATTTGGCAAGCTGACATAATATTGTGTACAAGACTTGGCGGATAACGCAGAGCCAGGAGCAATGACGTCGACATTTGGAAGCAAAAATATGTGTGTTTCAGTGGTATTTTTTAGAAGTAACGTTTTTTTTTGTTTTATGGAACATGGGAAACGATTATAGTTGCCAACCACAGCGCAAAAAGGCCCGAATTGAATTCTGGGATAAGACAAAAAAGTAAGTCGTCGAATTTGTAAAATAACATAAATCGCGCCAAAACTTTTCGTTTTTTTAATTATGTTTGATTGTTGTTTTGAATTCGATGGATATATTAATTAAACCACATTATTATGTAAGTTCTGTGCTTCGTGCCCCCTGTAAAACTTTGCTTGCTGTTGTTTCGTTGTAGGAAATCGTAGAATGTACTTTTTTCGTATTGCGGCAAACGTATTATTTTAGCCTGCATGTGTGTATTTTGCGATTGCGACAGTGAACTTAAAATAATTACGTTGATGCAGTTCTATAAACCAAAACACTATAATCACACACTGTCACATTTACAACATTGCTGTGTCGCGTAAAAACTGATTCGATACACAGTACAGTGCGGTAACTGAAAAAAACATTCAGAGTTTACGACATCATAATAGTTAGTAGTAGTCGAAAATAGCAAAATCAGAAAAAGTGATATCCAGCACTTTATTGCGCGTGTGTGTCAATATGCTGACGAGTGCTGACTATAAGTGACAAATAATTATTGTTAATCTTTCATCATCGTTCTGTTCTAGATGTGTTACTAAAATCGCCGTTGACGTGCGCAAACTGCAATTTGTACATTCATATTAATGCAGTTATGTTACGGTGCATTCTTGTGCTGTTTGCTTATTCTGACTATTTTTTTCGTTGTACGTGCTATTTTCGATTTTGCTTGTGCGCGCCACAGAGGTTATTTGCAGTTCGTGCAGTTTTGCACTATTTCTGTGCTTCGGTCAATGACATTCTGATTAATAAGTGCAATACGCCCTAACGGCGTATCTGGCAAAGCGATGTACTATTGCTACCCTAAGTTGTCTGTCTGTCTGTTCGTCTGTCTACCTATCTGTCAGTCTACAGCATGTACAGTAACACCCATTCAGCATATTGCTTGATGAGAGTGTACGGTTACTAATATTCAGGCTGCCTAAATATTGTGCGGCTGACAAAGCTGTTGAAGCAAGACACTACTGAAGCGTATGGACATGTTATATTCATATAGACAAGATAGCAGAGAGCTATATGTTTACTTATAAAATGCCGTTATTTTTAGATAGATTTTGGTGAGTTAGTTTGTTGTCTATCTATTTTTGTTGCGATATTTTCGTAGTTACAGATAGAACATTATTCTAGTTTACAGTTCGACATCCCTGGCAGGGGGCAATGTCCGTTTCCGTGAAAAAATACTCTCTAAAATGTGTTGATTGGTACATTGCAGCCAAGCGACAAATTTTATTTCTGCAGTGTATAATGGAAACTTAACTAAACATCGTTAGTATTGTTCTACGATGTCGCCTGTAATTAACGCAGTATGTCTATTTATTACGCTTTACGTTGTTACAACCTACTTTGACGTTTTTGTTCGAGTGAAATACCTTAATTCCTAGCACTGTACAGGGTATTAGTTGATTCTTACTGCGTGCTGTATACTGATTATAATGTCGATAATGCGAACTCAATACAATCATACGGAATCTGTTTGTGATTTCACTTATTACCTGTATATCAAGCAGTGCGGAAGGGCTGATATTGTCATTGATCGTTAAAAGTCGTAACGTTTAGAATTCTTTTAACAGCATTATAAAGTGTGCTCATTTAAAAATACAGTAAAACTAAATAATACAAATTGACCAAATTGGGCAGTTAGGAAAAAGATTTTTATGCGACTTTTTATCTGATATTTATGTTCAGTAAACGTCGTGAGCTGTTTTTGAGTGATTACAAAACTTGATCAGTTATTTTTCTCAGAAGACGTCCGAAAACACACGCTAAGCCTTGTTCGCACACATTGACATATCGGGCCGACAAATCGCTGTGCGTATGAACTAAGCTTTAGCCGATGTCAAGCGCAAGCGCCCACTTTCTATGTGCAGTGAATTCGAACGCACCCACTTTGCAGTTTTCAACGCGCCCAGAAACATTGAACTCTTAAAGGCAGTCCACTGGTATGTGGTAATACTGTTTTACAAAAAAAAACAAATAAAAAACTTCTATTGTCTCAAGCATAAACTTCTCTAATATGTGGTTCTATTTGGAGTTATGAAGTAAGCTCTGTCAAATCTTGTAAGTTGGAGAAAGAAAAGTAATTATTTGCCAATTAAATTAACATACAATCAATTAAGTACGCGTTAAATTAGATGCACAGGACATCAGTTAACGTAAAAAGCAGCTGGCGCTGGGGAGAAAAGATGGAGATATGTCGAGGACGCTTACGATGTAAAAGACTGGACGAGAAGAGATTCACTTTCGGAGTGCAATAGAACGCTGAAAGACAGACGAAGAATTTATTTGGGTGTTGCTGTCCACAGCTGCCGACCAAGGCCAAGGACTGAGTCAGGCCGACACGTGACGGGGGAGAACTTGATTCAGACAGTCATAACAGCGACAGCGTGGTCGAGCGAGTTTGAAGTTCGTCTGATGAACTCAGAGCGAGAACGTGCTCCAGACACTGCGGACTGCAGACTGGTTGCTGCTGCTGCTGCTGCGTACAGTTTGCAAGCGTTACCACCTGGGTATCCAAGCATCGACTGTGGAACGAAACGCTTTGGCGACAGCGACACTGGCATTTAGGCACGGCTTGCCAGCAGCAAAACATCACTTCATTCAATTTTTGTATTAAACAAATTTTAAGCTGCAGGTAATTTAGCTTCTAGTCTTTAGCACAGTAAACTTTAAAGTTTGTGCAACAAAATATCTGCCGTTGTTCTTGATCCGTTTTTCTTCTTCTTCGCACAATCAGTTAACAAACATCGCATTTAATTATAACAAAAATTGTGATGTATGCTGGCAAGCACGACGTGGCAAAAGAAGATAGGCTCTAGAAAGTAAATCAAGCGTAGCGACACTGGCACTCGTAAACAAATTGTGTTAGTACCATCGACGGTTTATTAGGTCTACAAAGAAAAATACAGAAATCGATCTGTCTGATGAGTTATGACGCTGGGAATGTCAAGTTTTAAGTTAGACATAATATTACCTGCTGCAACTTAATCTCGCCACACGTGTGCGTTTCGTCTCACTCTCGGGTCAAAGTCAATCCCCACATCATCCACATGACAGAGCGGGGCCGCGGCAAGGATGCGGCAGCAACGGTCGGTGGTGCCAGTGGTCGGTTCGATGCTCTGACAGACGCATCCACGCCGCCACCGCCGTCTACCTGAGCCGTGGCCAGCATACACACGAAGGTCGTAGACCGGGCTCTGCAACTAACTCCCCACAGCCGTCTGACTTGTCTGTCAGCTGATCGGCGCCTGTTTACAGAAACTAGGAACTTATGTCAGTCTTTTTGAACTGAACAAGATAGTGACGCGGCGCGGCTGTAGGTACATCTCCCGCACCGAGCGACCTCTAAACGTTGCCCAGCTGCGGAAGCAAAAGAAGACGTCCATAGAAACCAGCTGCAGGCGGCATTTGGCTCAACGTGGATTGTATGTCGCACCGACGCAACCCGTCGGAAAATGACGTCCATGCAAGAGAGATGTTGCACATAACTTCATACCACCAGGAAACTTTACTGCAGGCGTAAACCCGTACCGAGCGTGAACCTGCGTACGTCCCAAGTTGCAGATTCGTGAATCCGTAAAACGATTTCGTTGATGTGTCCAGCCTCTGCAGCCTGCAGCTTGTGCCGGCGTTCTCATTACTCACTTGCAAATGGAAATACGACAGAGCAATGTCGAGTGTCGAGTGTCGACGCCGGGCAGCAATGAAACTCCGGTGCATTGTTTGCGGCTCATTGGCTGATAAACGCAGACATCAAGCCGTGCAGAGATGCTGCTGCTGCTGCTGCTGCTGCCGCCAACACAAGCTGCGTTGGTGTCTATGGATGTCTAACGTTTGCGTTTACGTTGAATCCGCAATTCCAAAATTTGTAAAAAATTTATGCAAGCAAGTGAAATATCGGCTACAGATGTTATAGGCGTAACAGTGCACCAAGTTTGTGTGCAAATATTCAACTATTTATCATTCGCATAATTATAGAAAGCGACAAGTCACAAATGCGACATCGTGTAAATGAAGACATCAAAAGGCTACGAAGAGCTTATTCGACGAAATTGGAAAAGCCTAAATTTAAAATTCACATAGCTCCACGATTGCAATTTTGTACCCCCAAGATACACGCGACGTAAAGTTTGATCTTGCCACACAGTCGTAACCTGTTTGCTGTCGGTCTGTCAGTCTGTAACGTTCATGTGTAGTGCTCATTTAGGTTGGACTACTTAAACAGCAATCACTTAGATACTTTGCTTCTCTCAGCCCAACATCGGCAACGTAATTCGAGGAACAAATCCCCAAACTTTGGATGAAATACACAGTACCCGGCATAGCTTACAGGCCTACCCCTTTCACACGTAAAGCCATGGTTTGACAAGCTCGCTCGTCAAAACAGCTCGACATCGAACGCTTGACGAGCTGGTTCGAGTGTATGGCTCGTCGAGCCAGTTCGACGAGCGCATGTTGAGCTAATTTGACAAACTAGTTCGAACGGGTAAACACCTACCAAGCCAGCTTAACAAGCCATCTTGATGAGTGAATGTATTTTCAAACATGCTTGATATTGCAATGACTCATTAGACTGGCTGGACGAGCGCTGCTTAAGCGCTTGGTAGACGTGCTGGCTTGACGAGCGATAAGTCAGCTTCACTGTCTAAACGGGGTATTAGTGACTTGTTCTTAACCAATGTAACTTATCACGTCAGTCGATAACAGTGTCGGAGACACAGACATCGCACGGTGTACAGTAAAATCGGTGCACCCCCAATGATCTCTATCCTGCGGATTCGAATCTATGAAAGCGGATCCGTCGCACCTTTTAGCATCGGCAACGTTTATCCCGTCACGTGACCCGTGACGTCATCGGGTGCACATGTGATAGCATCCTAACACATCGCCGAGCGCCGCAACAACTGGCGATAAAATTTAACGGCGTCCGGATGGTCAACACGGGAAATGGATGAAGTCGGCAGGCGGCACGGCGTTTTGATACTGTCTTTCCCGTTAGTTTGACTCATGCGGTTTTACGCGATCTAGCAAACGTCCAGCAAACTTCCAGCAAATGTATTCAAAATACACGTGCTAATGCTGGACGTTTGCTGGACGTTAGCTGGATTGTGTAAACACTCCATCAGACACGCTTTCACAGCCACCACGTAGGCTACTACCACCCCGTCGGCTCTTCCTTTCGAAATTTTTCTGTTCACAACTTTCAACGAACTATACAATATCCGATCGATATTTCTTCGACGAATATTTGTTTAACTGACTCGGTGCCAATGTCTGCACGTAACAGATAGGCCTACTGGTAAGCTACTTTTGTATAAATGCTTTGTGGATTGATCGAATAGGGCAATAGGCCTATCCGTTAGCGTTAATAGAACCTAATCACTGATTTTATACAAAAACTGCTAGAATGTAATTTTATAGGCCTACGCTACATTGACTTGTATAGCAAAAAGTTAGCTTTGTTAACTATAGTGCGTTCTTTTTGGAAAATCTATAGTGACTGTACTGCACGCTCACAGAAGCACGTAGTGGCGTTTGTCTGCCGGTCGTAACGAAGTTTGCATCAACGGGCATCTCCGGACGTAGGCTGCACGCCGCGACCCTCGTGCACCGATATATGGTGACAGGATGGGAGTGTAACGAGTGGCGACCGGAAAATAGTCTGGTGCGGGGATAAACTGCCCCGCCGGGTCCACTATCGTGTTATTGCGTTAGCGGACCACCGGACGGTCCTTCATTCAGCAGCCGACCAATGGACGGGCCGGGAAGCGCGCGCGGACAATTTGACCCCTTACGTTACGTCTTACACGCCGTCAACTCGTCATCAATATTTGAGGCGGTAGAACGTGCGATGGACGTGATAGCTCGTGGTTGGTGGTATTTAGACAACGACCACAGACCACAGCCGACAATACACAACGACAATGGGTGGTCGCGTCAGAAAACGCTGTTTTTTATTTAGCAGGCGAAATGCTGAGCTTTTCACATAAACGCACTCAGAGTGTGGTCCAGCAAAAGCAAGTTTTTGTCATAACTTTATTAAATATCACTGATTTCCAGTTCAGTACAGGTATTTTATCAGCACACTAACTAATAATCAATAAACTAAGAAATCCTAATGCTACATGTAATAAAATATTAATAGACGCTTTAAATGTAGTGGAATTTTTAATCTTGACATAGTCGCTGCCGTTTGTTTTCACGTTCTTAATAGTTAGTTTTATAACAGTTCATTTTTCCGGCTGACGTCCGTTTTCTTGCATTACTTAGCTGTTGTTTTTGCATTCACGTAATAATCGCTTTTTTAGCATATCGGGTTATATTCATTTATCCGCTTTGTTGGTTAAGTTAAATAAAAAAAAATTAATGAACATTACAAAAAAATTCATTTCTTTGTAAGATACATTAACGACAAACGGCATAATTAACAATTTTTGTCGTTAGTTTTTGACTTCATCAGATATCCAAAGGCAGTATGATCAAGTGACGATTTTGTCAACTGCTCATCAAATTCGACGTAAAATAATAGACATAGCACGCATTTATTTTGCTAGTTTGACAATAGTTAGAAATTTGCTTATTTTTTAACTATCGGTGTGTCAATCAAAGCATTTTTGATCTTAGTTTAAAACTACTATGAAATAGGCCTACAGTTATGGTTAATACTTCACGTGTATACTGCCAACATTGCCTGAATTTAAATTTGCATTTCATACGACACATTTTGTTGGTCAATTTTATCCGTCATTATATCACTCGTTTGGCATCTGCTTAAACTTGTAGGTTTTCTTGTTAGGGCAGACGGACGACTGAAACAATAATGAAATAGGCAATGAAATAAACACTGAAATAGGCAGACAGAAAAAGCACACACATAGGTGCATAGTGCAGTCCGTTACAAATAAGGCAGCATTATAAATAAAGAGAAAGTTTTCTGTTGGCAGCAGCTTCATGGGATTTATTCTTCGAACGCTATATACGTAGCGTTGCTGAAACGACCTGCCAGCAAAAAAAAAAGAATCGACGCTGTTCGGTCGATCGATTCAGCAGCAAGAAAACCGCGCACGAAATCGAATCATTTTTAAAATCTATCGACTTCTGACAAACGCGACAAAATGAATCATTTTATCGAACAGTCACTGACGACCTAACCTAATCCTTCAGCACGCGGCGGCGTCGGCTGGCAATGGCTCGTCAGACGTCCGAGGACCAACAATCGGCGTCGACGATCGCCGAGGCACTGTGGCATTGGAACCGACGACGCGCGATGCCATGTTCGATCAGACTCCAATTGAATCGACATCGCAGACGCGTCCATACAGCACCGCCCCACCATAGCACCCAGTCCACTGAGCTGTTGCTGTCTGTATTGGCCTAATCGAATGATGAGCTAACCATAACAACGTTACGCCGTGGACTCGAAGAAAGACTCTTTCCAGACTGATCATCTATAGATGTTATAGCGTCGCCTCGGTGTACTACGTTTCAGATCAATGGAGATGTTCTATTTCATGCCGCTGTTCCGAGTCTCTTGACCCGTCTTCCTCCTGTCTATCTGTCAATGGACAGTATACACGTTGTACAAATCTCCAGAGGCAGTAGTAATAACTATTGCAATTGTTCTTAAAGTTTATAATATGATGGCGGCTATACCCGATTCAGCGTCATTATTCAGCATCGTAGTAAATCTCTCAGACGTTATGTATAATTATTACCTGAAACGACTTTTATGGTCACAGGTTATTGGCGTCCCTGCAGCTATGGGGCAACAGAGTACGTGCCCCTCGACGGCCAACTGTTCAAATACTTATTATGCTTATAAGTTACTATTGTTATTTATTTTACTTTTCAATGCATGCGATTAAAACCTTTGTTGCTGTATAATAAGTATTTGGCAAACAAAAATAAGCAAACCACACTGCTTTTCCAGAGACATGCCTGCATGGTCGGAATTTGGAACGCTGTGGCACCGGCAATGCGCTGGAGCATAGTTGATCAATCATCGTGAAGAGGATTGAGATGTAGAAGCGTTGTAGCCCAGAATGACAGCAACCATGTCTCCTGCCACTAATTACCACACCCGGGCCACGGCGTGTCTGTCCGCACGCCAGACTCCGCGACTGTCTGTCTGACTAGAGGCGTCTTCGACTAGGTGCGGAATACGGCTTCGCTCCACTGCCCCTGCAGCTTAGTGATGTGCCGGCTATCAACGAGATAAAATACACCGACGCTATCCGAAGTTGAGTTCTCTTTCCTTGACGTATTTACTGCTCAGCAGGCCTGCCATACAGTAGATAGGCCATACTTTTCCGAGACCCATAGTTTCCAAGGCATCGCCACCAATACATTTTCACACGATGATAGACGTACTGTTGAGTGCAGATGAGTCACTGTCGTCGTATTCCGAGTACCGGACGATAGGCCTATCGTGTGATAGAATATAAGGAATTTCTCGATATCGTGCACCACTAGGACTAAAACCTTTCGTTCGGCTGGACGGAATACAGTGGCTGGCTGGCTAACACGCCAGCTTAGACTCGTCGTGTCTAAGTCCCATCTGGCAATCAGGGACACCGATCGTTTTGCTTCGCCACGTCCTAAGTGGCTCAACGCTTGGTTGCCGGTCCGTCACATGCATGATACGTTAGCTACCGCGGGCAGTGATTAGTTTTGAGCAAGGCTTGGCCAGTCCGCCACATGCAGCCGCCGGCGGCGCTCGTCGCTACAATTGCGCACTGCTGCTGCGAAGATGACGATAGCGACGGTCGACGATGACCGATGTCGGCAGAAATTGATAGATTGCCTGGCGTCAGCGTGTACGCTCAGCATACAGGCAAAAAATCGGCACGAAATTCGGGGAAACGCAAAAACACACGTATCATCTCGATGTAGACGACTTACGGATACACAGACAGTTTGGCATAGTCAAGACAACGGCATTATGTTCTGGTTCGTTAGATAAGTTATCAGAAGTACAAGTTAATAATTTAGTAATAGTTAGCTGAGTTGGCTTGATCTGTCGCACTTTGCCAAAGTTAACGATCGCCGAACACTAACAAGATGTAATCCGCCAAATTGTAGTGAAAAAAATAGCTGAAACTACTTAACTGCCACAATTTCTGCTATTTTCGAAAATAGTTAAAATACAGCGACAGATCAATGTTATAGCAGTGACGTCAACTGCTCTGCTCCAGTAGGCTACTCGTTCTACAGGGTGGCTCAAAAACGGAGTTGCCTTGTTTTATGGCTTGTAACTTTAAAAGTATTCACCACATCGGAACCAAATATGCCACATATCAGCGTTATTTCATTTTAGCATTATCTGCAAATTCATTAGAAGCAGCATTAAAAAAACAAAGTGGCGGTATCTAGGAAATAACGGTAACGGTGTAGATTTTCAACCAAACAGACGACGGTGAAATGTCTATTTTCCTTCCAATTTCTTACGGATTTTTGTAGACGTGCACAACGCTTCTATAACTGAATATGGGGTTTTTCGTATGTCTGCTGTTTTTCAAAATTCCGACGTGCAAACTGATCGCGGATGACGACTGCCTTTCAAACGCGGTTTTATGCCAGTGGAATTAATGTTTCTTTCCAGCAGTCGATCCACGATTTCATGGCCCAATTCTTTCCAGAAAAAAATGTCCAAAAAACGTTGTAAGCCTTAGTTATTTTTTGACGTAAAACATTAATTAGCGCCAAATCGTATAAAGTGATCTTTCTTATACTCAACAAAATCATTAAAAATTCGTCACTTATCACGGCTATTGTTGTTCGCTAAATGTGCCACTTTGTTTTCCAAGGTTGGTTCAAGTAATTACTAAGCTATGTTAAAAATAAAATGGCGTAAATTTTATGCCAAATTTGGTGCATATCTGATCAGTGCTTTCAAAATTATAAGACGTAAAACAAAGTGGCCCGTTTTTGAGCCACTTTTTTGATTTCCTGTCTTTCCAGATACGGCTTTTCGCGTCGCTGCCAAACATTAGTCCGGCGCATAATAGCGATTGCCTGAGCCCACATTGCATAGATCGATATACAAAATGATTTGCTCCACGACGGACACTTGAAAGTGTCTTGCGCCTTCGTTGTCTTATAACTACTACATGATTTCCGATACAAGTTTGAAGCTGTTCTCTGCAGCGTTTAAATTTGTGCAAACCCCTCAGCTCACTTTATATACTGGATAGGCCTACAGGTGATATTGTGATTGGAAATATAAAACTGCAAATAAGCCTATCACTTTTTTAACATTACAAAATTTTAACTTTACCATTAGATTTTTAGACAGTCAGTATAGTTTTTTTTTTATAATGTGTAACGGCGATGTTTGAATGTCATAACTGTGGACAGTGAAAAAGATCTAGCAATCTCAGAGTCATTTAGACGACGTCGCACTACCCTAACTGTTTAAAAACGATACCTCCAAAACTAAACCACACACAAAGTTTGTAATTAGACTTAAAGAAAACAAGTTCAGCTAATGATCACAAGACGCGCGACAGCCTAGGCTATAGGAATTCCTGGTCGCCTCAGTCTTGGTCTATCTTCAGCCATTTCGTCGCAATTCACTCTTGAAGTGTGCGCCGTAGCCAAAAATTGCCAAAAAAATCACTAAAATCCCCTATTTGAGAAGTTAAGGTCGTTCAAGGTCATCAATGTTTATGTCCCTTAAAAACTCGTCAGCAGTTCTTCTTATTGTAAGCAGCAAGTCTATGTTTATCTACAACCGTTTTCACGCTAGACGAGCCACCACCAGCGGTAAAATGCCAACTTTAAAGGAGTACCCATCTTTGATGCCCACGTGCGTAAATCTTTTTTAAACTTAAGAGTTCAAAACTTGCACTGTTAAAATTTACGTTTAATGCTGAACATTTTGTGTGCGGGCTGTCCTTGTCTATCTCTAGTGATTTCGGCGTAATTAGCTCTCGAAATGTGTGTCCCAGCCAAAAATCGCCAAATTTTTTAAAAACCCTATTTTTGGTGTTTAATGTCATCCAAGGTCATTGTTTTCAATGCCAATTAAAAGCGCGTATAAAACTTGTTATTAGTGATTAATAGTAACATAGAGGCTCTAGCTCGCACCATTTCTGAGATACGGCGATTTACTGACTAAAAATCGCAAATTTTCCCTACCCCTCTCATTTAGCGTCCTCGCCCAGTGCGACCCCTTTCAAATTTATGAAAAACCTTTACTGATCCTGAAACTTTAGAGAGGGGGAGAGAGAGGGAGAGAGAGAGAGAGCCAACGAGGAAGATTTGCTGATTTTAGCTTGCATCGTCGTTGACTGATCAACCTGTGTGACGGACAGAAGAACGGGCGGACAAAATTGTGATGGCTAATACGCGCTATAACATGCATGCTATACATGCTGTCGCGCGTAAAAACGAGTTACGTGAAAAGTCTAGTTGAGGTAGCAAGATCACTGAACTGGGCACTACATACAGCAAATGAAAGCATTATCTGGTATGCTATCGACCATAGGAGACGCTAATACTGCAGAGGCGACGTCTCGTGAATACGAATACAAAATGAGATACGGTAGGCCTACGCTGCAAAGCGTCAAGTATACCAGTACGAAAGCGATAGGCCTACACAAATGCATAACAGACTACATTGAGTAGCCAGAATTATCTACCCCACATCCACATGGCAAAACAGAAGAAACTAAAATAAACCGATTGCTGCAACGTCGAAAGTCTGTAAAGTCAGTTTCGTGTGAAACTAAAAAAACGTAGCCAGGCCTAAATCGCATAACAATGATAGCATACACCGTGGTCCATAAAAACGTGCCACTTTTATTTTTTGAATCGCTCCGTGAAACATTGGTCGATTTCAATAATTTTTGGCATGCTGCATCAGGAAGCAACTCGACACGAATAATTGTACTTTTGGTCACCTCACTTCAATATTGTCGTTACACTACCTTGTGAAATGCAAGTTATTGAACCTGCTGTTGGCGAGTGGTATTAACGTTTGCAGCTTGCATTCGTGCTAGAGAAGGACGTTTTGAGCACATGCTGCAATAAAAATAATGTGATGTAACACGTATGACTTTTTAAGATGCAGTAGTTGTTAATCCTGTTTGTCGCTATTCGGTTTATCATTTCTGAGCCGACGCATGAGCTATCCAGTATGAATTCATTGTTATAAATGGGCAAACTACAACTTCTGCATTTCACACGGTAGAGTAGCGACAGTATTAAAATAAGGTGGCCAAAACTAAAGTTGTTTGCCTCAAGTTTCTTTTTGATGTTGCGTGCCAAAAATTATTAAAATCGACCAATGTTTCACAGAGCTATTCCAAAAATAAAAGTGCCACGTTTTTATGGACCACCGTGTAGATGTAACATTTGGGGAGAGAGTGCGGGGTACAGCTACAGGCCTTTACTTTTTTGAAATGGGATACCGTACTCTCACTTTTTAGGCGTACGGTAAAAAAAACAGTTGTGACTTTCTCTCAACACAAACTGTGTCAGTCGTCCGAAACATCGATTTCCAGACATTATCAACACGTTGTACCACACAGAAAGTAGAAAATGGAAAAGAAACGGACGAGCAGTTGTATCATATTTGTCATGGGGGTTATAGTGCCGAGCAATAAAATTGGGAAAACACTTGGTTGAAGAAAAAAATGTAAAATTTAGTAACATGTTTGCCCCTGTAATGTTCAATATTTTTTCGAAATACACAAATAATATTTTATACGGTCTAGAGTCTATAGATCCTAAGTCAACTGTTAGTGACATTTCATTTATGCTACTGCTTGTAAACGTGACGTGACGCAGCGATAAATGAGAAGTGTGTGATAAAACCCACTAAAACGGCCCGCCATTCCAAAAGGTCACCACGGACCGCGGCTGGTAACTTAGGGATATGGTTAGGGATATGGTTAGGGTCAATGTTAGAGTTACTTTAGCCTTCAATAAATACTGCTTAATACTGGCTTTTGGCGGCCCGTCGGAATGGCAGACTGGAATCGGTAAAACAGCAGGTTTAAAATTAAAGCAATGTGTGATACCACCGCACTGCTTCAAACACTCTAAGATGTGACAATCTTTGCCATTTCATTTTCATTCATTTACAGGAACTGTTCGTTGTTGCCGAATGACGCACTCGATCAGCCGGTGACGTCATTTATGCAGGGAGCGGTCAATAATATGAACCCAAGTGCTGCATGCGGTGCAGTGAGACTGTCCCACTCAATTACGATCAAATGATGCAGCAACTGAACCGTCTCCGGCGCCGCGTGTTGATCCTTGAAGGACGCCCCCAAACAACTGAATTGACTCGGTTTAAGCTTGGACCGTGCCTCTGGAGGTCAGGCCGCGTACATGTTAGGATCAATTAATGAACGTGACGTCCTCACGCTAGCCAGGGACGTGTTCTTGATGGCGTGTGGCGGTGATCCGTTTTCTTGCTTTGTCCATCTGCGTGCTACAAATGTCTGGTAAAAGACCGCAAAGTACGTGCTTACAGTAATATCTATTGTTTACATTGACTCTTAGCTCAGTATAAAAAAATTTTAATATGATCGAAATTAAGTATCTTTTAAATATAGTGATAAACAACCTGCAATTGCACAATGCTGTATAAAACAAAAAATAGATATGGAAACAATATAGTCAGTAACTTTGATAAAAAGGATACGCAAACCTGTGACAAAAACGCAGCCAGCTAATGAGATGGGACACGAAGGCAAAAGCTGCCTACTGTGTCTTCTGTTCTTCAAGTTGTAATTTTTAGCTGTAGATGAAGGTAAAAGTAAAACGTGCTGCTGTTTATTCAAAATTTTAGCAAACAATTATTGATAGCGGTAGCACATAGAGATTAGAGAAGTGAAGTCGTCAAGTCCAAAAAATGACTTGAGTTTTGCCCGTTAGCTACATTTTGTAGCCTATTAGAACTGAGACCCTACTTCTCAGTCTATAGGGTATCGAACCTACAGACGATAATCATACAGTTATTACTTGTACTTGTCCTAAGTACAATAAGTACTGTCCTGACTGGCAGTTTGTTTGTTATAATATGTACCCTGTCTCTAAAAAAACATCCCCGACATTTTCAACTGTAACTTAAAAACCAATTATCAGATTATGACAATTTTTGGTACGAATATTTTTGATACAATTTGCCATTAAATGACCATTCAGTTTCTCACCACTCTTAACGCTTGTTTCTGCACTACCTGGGAAAAACACAACAACGAAATATCACTTTTATATCCAATGCGATATGATTGCTTAATTAACATAACGCGTAAAACACATTCTGTTCACATTTCTGACACTGTAGCTGACATTTTATTCAGTTGTCTATTTTTCAACTGCCTGTAATAAAATTGCTTGAAGTGTTGACCCACTATGTGAACACAGGCAAGGAGACGCTTTCTCCGTTTATTGACAGCAGTTTCGATAAAGTACTGCTCCAGACAAATTCAGGCTGTACCAGTCGCTTCTTGACTTCACAAACATTTCTAAACTTCATCTGGTAGACACACTGCTGCGTGACAGTCAAACCTTGTAATAAACTGGCTGTTGGGCCCATAGATTAGGATAGATGAAATTTATTGACGTTTTTTTATTCATTTTAGCACGTATTATGGTTGGTCTGCTTTCCCCAGGTAGTGTAAAAGCAGACATTGGGTAAGATGAAAACTAAAACACCTATTTAATAGCAAGTTTTGTTCGAAATATTTCTGCCAAAAATTATTAAAATCTGCTAATCGTTATTTAAGTTAGGATCATTAATGTCGGGGATGTTTTTTTCAAGTTTTCTGTTTATTTCAACACATATTTCGCTTGATCTGATTTCCCCAGGTAGTGCAGAAACAAACGTTAGGTGAGGTAAGAAACTAAGTGATCATTTGATGGCAAGTTGTATCGCGAATATTCCTACCAAAAATTATCAAAATCTGATAATTGGTTTTCAAGTTACAGTCAAAAATGTCAGCAATGGTTTTTTTGAGACACAGTGTAATTGTATTTTGTATCTCACCTTCGTTGTCCCGGCTAAGATTGCAACAAATAAATATACACTGTGTCTCAAAAAAACATCCCCGACATTTTCGACTGTAACGTGTAAACCAATTATCGGATTTTGATAATTTTTGGCACAAAAATTCCCGACACAACTTGCCATCAAACGACCATTTAGTTTCCCACCT
>Ga0056128_1001718_pt1 | contig 25085 bp, 19 predicted proteins | sample WorMetLIZISLAND2_FD_71113 | JGI IMG/M metagenome (GOLD analysis project Ga0056128, IMG submission 71113) | Marine gutless worms symbiont microbial communities from Max Planck institute for Marine Microbiology, Germany - Olavius geniculatus... ... | reverse complement strand
GGTTATCATAAGTACACTCAGGGCCGGATTTAGCTGGTGGGAGGCCTGGAGCTAGCTGGTGGGAGGCCAGTGCCCAGCTATTACATAACTAGAGACATCTGAATAACACGAGTCCACAACCAAGCTGGTTACTAGCGCGAAGAAATTTACTAGCTAGAAAAATCTATTTAACGATACAAAGGTGGTAGCAAAAGTTATGCAAGCCAGGATTGGCTATCGCATTACGGGGTTTTAAAAATTGAGGGGTTTGGTGGGAGATCCCCTGTTGGTGGGAGGCCTGGGGCACGGGGCCCCCGGGCCCCCCTAAATCCGGCCCTGTGTAGTTGCTTTGCAGCTGTCGTAATTTTCGTTCGTACAGTCATGTAGTGTGGTTATCGTCATTGTGTTCGTTTATTAACGCAACTTGTCAAACTGAAAGAACGCGTACATTAACGTAAATGGACGAGATCTATAACATTCTAAGCAGTTTATAATACGTTAAAACTAAAGAGCTGAAAACTTAGTTGCAGTGTTCGTACAGCGTCAGTGTGATGAAGTTACAATCAGACAAATGAGCAACGTGCTCGGGAAGTAAACGCGCACGTGCGCATATGACCATGACGCCCGAGACTGTAGTGCCGCGACGCTGTGGATACTGGATGGTGGTGTTGGAACGGTTTGCCGAACACGGCTGAAGTTGGAAACAGTTTTGTTAAACAGCTCACTCGTCTGTAGTCTGGCACATGTAGTTCTTCAAAAGTCGGTGAGTCTGGCATGCAATAACCGTAACGTTTCGCATGGTGGTCAAACGCTGAACGTGCGTAAAGTAATTAAAATAAACTAAACCGAAATGCAATGTGCATGCACGTCGTAATTTGGTTCATTTCATTTGGTTCCGTTTTATTTCACTTTAGTTCAGTTCTGTCCGTCTGTACGCTCTTGGACTGGTATTAATTGTTTGCGGCAGGTACGACGTGATGTCTCAGTGCTGGTACGAGAACCCGGCTCATCGGCCCGCGTTCAGCGTCATACGACATCAGCTCGACCTGCTGCTCGGTCATCAGCGCAACTATCTCGACCTCGACAACCTCGACACGTCGTCTCCCTCAGCCGCTGCAGCCGAATGTCCAGGGACCGTGCCGCTGCCGTCATCCGTCCAGCTCGTTTACGCTGACGATGATGATGATGATGACGATGACGTGGTAGATCGTGAGGACTCGTACGTGGACTCCAATCCACTCGTTGCGGACGAGGACTCGCCTTCCTGCAGCCACACGTCGACCTCCTCGTCTTAGCGCAATCTCGACAACTCCTCCTGTAGGGTTTGAAGCACAACTGGACGTGCATGCATCCGCTCAATTACTGGGTCGGGTTTAGGCCGATAGGTCAAGATTTGTCTCACGCATTGGGTCGAGTAGGGTCGGTCGGGTCAGATCCAGTGGCGATCTTGGGTCTGCTAAGGTCAAGAGTTTTCCTTGCGCATTTGATCGGGTCGGTTTGGGTTTGATGGACTGGTAAAATAGTGTCACCCTAACACGTTACGCCGACGAAATTTAACTTTGCTCTGTTTAGTCAATTTGACTGAGGTGTGTTATTTGCACGTTTTCATTGCGAGTTATGTCTTTAGTTAAATCTTCGCGTAAAAACCTAGCGCGACACGTCCGATCGCTCAGGTGACTTTCTACACTTTGAACTGCAATCATGGGTCAGGTCCGGTCGTTTTTTTATACTTATCTGTGAGTTGGATGGGGTTGGGACCATGAACTGTTAGGTCGGGTTAGGTCGGGTCAAGTAAAACTGACTCATGACCATTGATCATTAACCAACTCTTGAGTCATTGTCAAGAAATGAACTAACATCACGTGCACAATTTAATCAGACTTCGACTGAATCCAACTTAGCGCTTGCTACTGTCTGTACCGCGTGACATGCTGCGCTCTATTCCGCCTACCAACTTTCAAACATTCTTTATTGAATTGTGTTATAACGTATACTAATGAACATGCATTTCGGCATGTTTTGCAATTGTCATCGAAAACATGCACACTGAGAGTTTAGATTTTGTTCGAACTCGACACGTTTTTTTCTGTCACGTCGCGGTTATGGGCAGCTGGCGGTTGGGTAGGCAGCAGTTTTCAGAGGCAGCACGTGCATGACAGACTGTTTGCAACTTACTGTACACGGCAGCTGACGCACCAACGCTTTATTTGTTGACAATGTTAAATTCCGTTATCAGACGTCTAATCATCACAAAGAATTGTATTCCCGTTGCACTAAAGTACTTTTTGACAACGCATACATTTATCAGTAATTGTGATGCCGGTGATTGCACTGCTTTTATACACCGTGTTCAGAAAATGACGGAACAATTTATTTTTTGTGTGTGAAACAGTCAATAATAAACAGTTTTGGGGTTGATTTGACTGAAGTTTAGCGAAACAGAAGTTCAAAGCGAATTAACAGTTAAACATTAAAATAGACTGTTTTTTGAACGTGGTGTAATTTATTATATTGTACAGTGTACATAAGGTGTGATGATTAATGTGTTATAACGCTAAACGCTTACGGTGTGTGGAACTAAGTGTCAACGACTATGTGATTTATTCTTATAGCCTGCAATGTACAGATTGTTATCCAATAATGTTTTAACTGATTTAGACTACAATAACTACTGTTTTTGCCCAATTCATGATTTTTGTTGTTGATTTAAATAATAATACAACATTAGGCCTATGTGCTTTTTAAAGTAAACACAAATGTATTATAGCACGGCTTATTTGTTTTATAGATATACAGGCTGGGGCAAAAAAAGTAACCCCCTAGTTTTTCGCTGTTTTTTCAGCCACCGTTTGGAATTTTAAATTTTTTACTAAAATCTTTCACATTTAACTGCCAAGTAAAATGCGATTCTGTTGAAAAACGACGAAGTTACAGACATGACGCCTGTAACATGACCGTTTACCGATTGTTTCAGCATTCAAAAATGTTCTGGCTACAACGCCAATTTAATAACATCGTTGAAACAACACAGCTAAATAATGATCAGATGCCAGAATTCCACTGTCACTGTAAATGTTTGAAATGTCCACCGCCTGCTTCAAACTTTAACACCAGCCCCCAGTCGCCTTATTTGAGAAATCTTTCACAGCCTTGTCGATCGGTTCTTGTGGCAGGTTGCCCCAGATAATCTGAAGCGCTTCCTTGAGTTCGGCGCTTGTTTTCGGCTTTGTTTTAAGCTTACGGTAAGCCTCCAACATTGCACCCCACACGTGATAGTCCATTGGGTTTATATTCTGCGAATTTGGAGGCCATTGTTCTTTTGTGATGAAATCTGGACAGTTGGCCCACGGCCAGTTCTGTGCGCTGCGCGCTGTGTGTGCTGTCGCGCCGTCCTGCTGGAAGATGAATACGGTGGGCAGTCGGCGATTGCTTTAAAGGAACGATAATTTAGTGATAATTTATAAACAAAATAAATTACTGTTTATCAAAACGTTACTTTACGTTATCGGCAGTAACGGGGTAACTGGTTTTTTGAAAATTAAATAGCATTTTTTTCTTGAACATTTTTAATGCTGAAAAATCGGTAGGCGGTCGTGTTAAAAAGTCTATAACTTCGTCGTTTTTCAACAAAATCACATTTCGCTTGGCAGTTAGATGTAGGACGTTTCAATAAATAATCCTGTAAAACTTCAGGTTACAATTCCGAACGGTTGCTGAGAAAACAGCAAAAAATCTTTAGAGGCCAATTTTTTTGCCCCACCCTGAATAGCTTTTATGCACACTACATGTATGCCCAAAAGAAGTTTTAAAAATCGCAAAATATATCGCAGAAACAGAAGCCACCACTGAACATTTTGTGAGATGCCGGTAACATAGAAAGTTATAGCATTTGTAAAATACGTGAAGTCAACGAAAAAAGTGCTGAACGATTCGACACTGAACCAAAGTCAGTGATTTTAGTGCCAATTGAAAGCATGTGTGCAATTGAATATTAGTGATATATAGCAAGATTGGTCGTATTTTTTTAAATTTCTGTATAATAATACGAGAATCGTTCCATAAATAAGTTACAAAACAGCGTCATTCTGCCAGTTTTTCAAATATAAAAATTCCGAAATATGCGTTTTGTAGAGAATTTAATTCTAAATACCAGCTGTAAGTTTTATTACGATGACATCACTGTGACGTCATTTATATGCATTAAACACGGCGACGTTCTTTCTAAAATCGTCCCGTAACAAACAGTGGCGTTATTTGTTTCTTGTTTACAAAAAGACTTAATGCAAATAAGATTCACTCTGATATGTCTCGAGTCTATAGCAACAAGTGTTTTACGAAACCAATAACACAAGATAGTGTAAGGAAATGCCAGCTGGGCAGAAATTTGCATCACATACCGAGGTGCAATTAGTCGTTCTTCAGTGGCTTAAACAGCAGGCAATATCGTTTATTTTGCATGTGGCATTCAGAAGCTTGTTGACAGATGTGACAAATGTTTGAACGAACTCAGTCGATATGCTAAAAAATAAAACACAGATCTTCAGCATTTAAAAAAGATGATATAACTTGTTAAATGTATTCGTTTTTTGTCGTTCATATGTTGTTTGTTAGTTGTGGGTTATGATATGATAGATTACTGCTGGAGAAAATAATATACACGTAAACTGTGTTCTATAAACAGATGACGTCACAATAATGTCATCATCCAAAAAATTACGCACATGTTCAGTACAGAATTTCCTATACAAAATATATATTTCGGATTTTTTTATATTTATATTTATACCTCCCCCCCAAAAAAGTACTGTACTTTTAGTTTGCAATCTTGCGAAAAAGTAGGTACGTGGGAATAATTTATTTTTAGCATTTATATTAAATGACATTTAGTGCAATGTTACACAGCATCTCATAAAAACAAAGTGACACGCTGAATAGTGTCCACGCAAATTAAAGTAAAAATACTGCAGCATATCAGGCTAGATGGATAGAGTATTGTTTCACTAAATCTTTAAAAGCAAATAGAAAACTGCACCAATATTTTTGAAAGGTCTAATAAAAATTTTAGAGATGGAGGTATTTTAGGGACAGGAGCGCAGGAATTCTTTTACGCCGAAAGAGCAAACAGAAAATTTAGAAATAGCGTTTAGAAGTATTTATTGTCTGAAACGAATCATCACTCATTTCAAAAATATTGCCGGTTTTCTGCTACAACACCACCTGGGCTAGCCCTCTTCGACTAAAACACCAATGTCTAGCATAGTTGTCTCTATTAATTTTAAAGTAACCCTACCTATTTATGATCACAGTTAATGAAAATTTAATTGTGATTAGTTTCTTCGCGAGTGCAATTAGCCTACGATTAGAAGTAGCTTTTGCCGATTGTTCAATTACAAGTTAAAGTTGATAACAAAATAATTAATTAGCTAATCAATTACTTAATAGTCAGCCTATTTTGCTACGATCACTGCAAATGGCGCAGTCTTGCACACGCTGTCGCAAAATGTCACCGTGGCTGCAGACACATAATTGAATGCAGACACGAGCTGAAAATGTAGGCCTGCATATTGCAATGTAATTACGACAGAAAGTAGAAAAGCCATATTTGTGTATCGACGCAATTGTCAGTGTCACGAACATAGGCGGACTTGCGTAGTAAAATTCGTGTGACGTACCCCAGTGATTGCTTCTTAAACGTGAATCATTCTTGAATCCAGTGAAGCAGGCAGCCATTGGAAGCGTTCGGTAGAACGGCACTAGTTCTTCGGTTGCATCATTGTCTCGCAGCAATTCAAGCGAAAGTGGGTAAACCGTGGATGGTAAATTATTTTATCCATGCGACAATTGCAAGCTAATACTCATACGACTGAGCTTGGCTTGCAGTTGTCACAAGGGATAAAATTCAGAGTATACGTTGCTCGTGATTTCTGATGATTTTTTACATTTAGCGCTTGATGAGGGTGATTTTTGTAAACGTTTGCTTTAAATTCTGTGATAAGAAAACATACAGTTTTACATCGTAACATGCATAATACTTTTTTGCTCAAAATTTCAATGAACGATGACAAGAATACATGCCCAGTGAACAAGCAGGACGATAATGGGGTGTTTACACGATCCAACAAACGTCCAGCAAACTTCCAGCAAATGTATTCAAAATACACGCGCTAATGCTGGACGTTTGCTGGATGCTTGCTGGATGGTGTAAACACCCTATAAGGTACTCTAGTTGCGCTTACAGTTGCCCTTGGAGTAGAAAACAAAAACCGACATTGTTTAATTTAATAATATACTTATTTAAAGTACTAAAATCGATTACTTGAGTATTAAGCTTACTTTAAAAATTTTGAAAATCCACACTGTTAGCAAAATTTATGCAAAATTGATCGCTAGACAAGTAGTAACTAAAGTCATTAAAAAACTCACAAAACACTTCATAATGCCGCATAATAGAATTGGCTTTTACTCTAAAAATTTCGAAGATATGGCAAACAAAATTGATAAAATTGCTGCTTTTAACCACCCAACATTCAACAACATCTGAACAAAAATTCTGTATGTTTAATTTTTAATAAATTGCTGAAACGAGTACTAAATTTCATTGGAAAATATTATTTTTAGTAGAGTTATTAATTGTTGAATATCGACAACAAAATATCTTTGTTACCAATATGGCGTTAGATAAATGCCTCTGTATATTTGCGTAATTTTAACAATCAACATCTGATTTTGAGAAAATTCCACGTCAGCAATGCGTCATTTATTGACAATCAGCGTGACAAATTTCAGTTAAATTTCTCAACGCAAACAATAGCCACAGCGGCTTGTGTGAAATCATCCCAAAACGTGAGATGTCGATCTTCCGCTACAGTTTGTTGAATCCTGACAGATAATGTCCACGGCATGCTAGGAAATTCCGCGATAAACCTCTTAGCACCATACTCTTTCTCTTGTTTCAAAACAGTTTAATTAAAGCATAGTCGTCTGCAATAATACTATTTTGTCATTGTTTTATGTTATTCTTTACGTTGATTGAGTCAAAAAAACGTCACTTTTGATCGCGCGACTGCTGTAGCTTATGTAACGCCATATTGGTAACGGAGATACTTTGTTCTTGATATTCAGCAATTAATAACTCTGCTAAAAATAATAGTTTTCTACGAAATTTAGCAATTTATTGGGGATTAAGTACGCGAAATTTCATTCAGATTTGTTTAGACGTGACATTTCTATTGTTTAATGTCTAGGGGTTTACTTTTTTTACCGTAGTCAACAGTTAAACAGTTAAAGACTACGGTGGCAAAAACATGAAATGAAAAGACATTTTAACCTACTCTAGAATCCGAACAAAACCAGTGTCTAGATCGGAATTTCGGCGCTGTACCGAGTGCCAACCGAGCCCGGATCGAAACGCGTCAGTGTGGAACGGCATTGGAACGGCACTGTGCTGCACAGACTCGTCGTTTATCAGTCGGTCGTACGGCGCTTGTCTGCAACGCGTCATCGTCACACGACAGCGACTGAGAACAGCGGCTATAAACACGAGCAAGCTGCTGCAGCTGAGCGAGGCTGCACTATACGCTGATATACGCACCGTCGGACGGACGCACGGTGAGATGTGAGGCGTGTCCGAGTCGCTCCGCTGATGAGCGTGTCTTTATCCGCCACCCAGCTGTCCGGACGTAGGATTCGCCGCATCTTAGTCGCACTAGATACCCGTACAAACATTGTCTACGGCAGGCCAGCTGACGAAACCCAGCTACTAACCGCTCGAAAAACGTACAACATTTCATTTTTATTGTACGACAGCATATCACTGACGATATAACGACTGGATATCAACATTACTGTTATCAACGTGTAGCATCGCTCTGCGTCCACGTTTAGATCCGCCGGCCGAATGCCGGAGTCTTTGTGGATCAGTCTGCCTAGCTGTTGCGTGAGCGACCTGGTTTACGTCGTAACGATTGACACACGCAAAGAAGAGGGCCTATTCACGGAGGTCGGTCGCACGTGCGACGTCGCAAACCGGCGTACGTGTGACAGCCGTTTGCGCCCTTTCGTCGATAGAGCCCTCAGCTGAGTGTCAATCGGTCGTAATTAATAGAGCCAGTGCTTCGACGATTCTGTCCGTCGTTCTGTCGTGTAGATAGAAATGTCGTGGCAGCAGAACTCGTCGTCGACCGACTGCGCGGAGGAACTGAGTTTGTCGTTCTCGTACGTCGACTACACGCAGTCGGACATCGTGCGATATGTCTTCGTCATCCTGTACGTCGTCGTCATCGTCTTTTCGTTGCTAGGCAACGCCGTCGTCATACTGACGGTGGCTCGCAACCGACACATGCGAACGGTCACCAATTTCTACGTCGTCAATCTGGCCACGTGCGATGCGCTCGTGGCGGCATTGGTGATGCCGCTGAAGGCCCTCGAGTACATGGCGCCGGCGTGTGAATGGTCGGTCTTCCGCAGCGACTCGCTCTGCTCGCTGTTGTTCTTCGCTCTGCCGGTCTTTGTCTTCGCCAGCGTCCTCACGCTCATCGCCATCTCCGTCGAACGGTGCCTTAGCAATTAATCAACTGTCCTTGTGTCACGGGGGGAGGGCAGGGAAGGCAATTACCCACTGTCGAAAAAAAATGTTTAAAAATTTTTTATATCGGAAAATTTGCATCAACAAATGCAAACTTTTGGGTTAACCCTTTCTTTTAGCAAAATTTATTCCGGAGCAAAATTGGAATTATGATTACCCATAATCTACTCTGCCGGAAAATTGCAACTTTTTACCCAAGATGCCGCTGTAAATTGTCTGCAAAACAGTCAACTCATCATGTACGTTATTTTTTTCTAGAACGTGGTAAATTTATACGGACCAACTACCAAATGATAATGTTACCAACCACACCTTAAACTGTGACTGCATTACCACTAGCAAAATTTGAAGCCATTTTGCAACTGATCGATTTGTCAAAACTTTTTTAATGTATTGTGTCGATTGAAGTAGTTGTTAAATGTTATCGTTTGTATGTGCTCTAACTTGTGTCGTGTAATTATAAATGTTAGCGCTGAATGAATAAATAGTTAAAACAATCAAACAAAAATAACCAATTACACCGATAATGGCCGGTACATAAAACGATCAATAAGAGATAACAAATTTTGAAACATATTTTATTACAACGGTAGCAGTAAAATGTTGCATTTTGTTTAGAGAAGCATAATGTCATTTTTTTGTATTTCAGATTTTTTTGCTAACAGTCAGTCCAAAAGTGTCTATACTTGTTTTTACTCACATTTTAGCCAAATTATAACATATTTTGGTCTACAATATAAGTAGGCTTTCGGGCATTAAGCAAATGCATAATTTGACAAGTCATCGCAATTTAGTTTCTTTTGCCACTGACGCATTCACGCGATTGGAGCACTGCGTTAGAGACGATGTGACTTCTAGCTTTAGAAAACATTTTAATCCATAAAAACGGAAAATATATAAATAATGGAAAGCAATATCGCGCGATGATATTGCAAAGCCACGTATAGACTATATACTGTACGGTTATTTTGTCCATCTGTCACTTTTGTATATTGTGTTAAGCTCACCAAACTCTCATAAAACAGGTTTCACCAATCACAGTAGCCGCTTAATTCTCATACGACGCAGTGTAACTTAATTCAGTTAAACATTCACAATCTTGAGTCAACAATGAGTATTAACATTGCAGTTATATACCAGAAATGGAGCACATGCAGTTACTTACAGGAAGTCGTATTTTTTTATTTGGTATATATAAAATAAGAAAATAAATTGATTAAGATTTGGAACTTATTTTGGACCGAAAGCAACAGCGTCGTTTCTGCCATGCGCTATATATGGAGACCGTAAATTCTAATGATACACTGAGCTTGCTGTCCGACCGATTTCAGCTTGCTCTTAATACACGCATCGCGTCGTATCAGGCTGCATCCACTCAATCTCAATTGAAGACAAGTAAAGCCGTGATTACAAGTCCAACACATCTCCATTGCGACTGACTGCTGAAATCTGTGATTTTGTGGTTTGAATAAATTAATATGCCTCTTAACACGCGTGATCAGTTAAGTGAAAACAGCAATGAAAATTGTCAAAAATCTGCACGAAAATTTCATTGTATCATAACTGTGACCACGGCTAAACGCTAAACTTTGTACATGTCATGCATGCTACAACCCAGTAGGCTTACAAAATGCATCTGAAATTGTTGTCACGAGAAGTAGTAAAATATCTGTTCGTTTCTGAAGCATAGTGATATTTTTTTTCTAAAGCCTAAATATGGCAGAGATGCATACATATCGAATTGGCTAAGTGTGGTCAAAGGTGCTATTTCGCTGGTTAGGTTGGTTTCCTTTGCCTGCGTCTGTAAAATTGATCCATTTTTAAGTCTTCTATTACGCCACTGAAGCAGAAAGATCAATGTAATGCTGCTTAAATCTCACGTTCCCACCATGCAATAGCACGCGGGTCTATTGCTGCGTGGTGAATTTCTGTATTGGCACGTAAGTAAGCGGTTAAACTGGGTTGAAAGTAATCAACGCTGGTCGTCAACGCAGCGGTTGCTTATGGCTCCGTCATGGACGACCGTTTCTGTTAACGACGTGCCGTTAGAGGCAATCCCTATGACGCTTCGCTCACGTCTGCTTGCCGCATTCCGAATTTACGATTTGGCAAGAAATGTCATAGCCATAACCTTCGTTGGTCTGCATCTCGAAAGCAGTCAACCGATGACTGCTGAATATAGGAGAATCGTCTGTATGCCTATAAGATTCTGCTTAAACTTTATAGTTTTGTGAAACATTTTTTTTCTGTTGCTGGTTTCGACTGTTTGAAACTCACTGCTCGACGACCTTCGTGATCCGAAGTGCATGTTCTGCTGTTTTTATGCATCGTGTCGTCGCGAATAGCTGGATAACTCGCATATTTTCGGCTTCTTATTCGTCTGTCATCCATCTTGATTCTGAGACGTATTTATTGCTATGCTGAGTGACAAGCTGGTAAACATTCGCTTGGCTGTGTCATTCTTGGCTTGGTTATTACTGGTTTCCATACATTTTTGCTCATTTGTTCACAAATTATATATAATGCTGTGGAGTCGAATTTACGTTTTACTTTGGCACATGATCATTAGTCATATTACACACGAACTGGATACATGTAAAGGGGCAGTAAATCTGTGTTCTGCAGTCTCCACAAGTTTTGATAGACCCGTCATCGACCATGCTGCAGCTGTCAGCTTGTTATTCGCAGCAAGTAAGCCTATGGGTCTACGTCAACGTTGAAAAACAGCTTTTAATAGCTTGTTATCTTATGAATCAATTCAGTAATGACAAACTATAAGCGCTCTTGTGCTTTGATTTCCACATCAAACGTTTGAACCCGTTGGCTGGCACCTGTCTGAGATAAGGCTTACTAGAGCCTGCATACGAGAGTCTACAATGCCACTCACCTTTTAATTAAGACTCATTCGTCTGAGCATATTCTCTCACTAGAATAGATTCATCGGCCCGATTTAGTGCTTTTGCTAAGATACTTATAAGAATCTTAGCGACATATCTTGCTTGGTGTGCGACTTACACGTGCAACCCGTCCAAATGTGAAAATGTATAAGGCCTGGCTTATTAGTGCGAACAAGTCAAGCACGAAGACCAGTAAAACGCGACGGCAGTGAAAATTGACGAACGAAAAGCGTGAAAAATGCACTCATTTTTTCATTTAATTAGTAATTAGTCAATATATCAATTTTATTTCAGGCAACTTGTCCCATACGAGAAACATACGAAGCTCTAGGATCTCATTTAGAACCACGGTGACTACAATGCACAGTACGCCTACTCCCATCTGTAGGCCTACCAGTCACTTCAGCAACACAGTAAACCAGCCAACCAACTAGGCCTACTCAATCAATCAGCCAATCAATCATTCAGTCAAGCAAGCAGTCACGTAAGCAAGTGAGCAAGTTCAAAAGATTGCGCATTCATTGTGAATGCACTGCTGGCAATGATGTTGATGTATTGCATCTTCGTGACGAAGTATGCGCATGCTGTATATACAGCCACCCACAGAGCAACTGTTGTGAGTAGCATGCCCGACACCGGTAGGCTACAACAGCTTCTCGTCGGCTATAATAACAACATCTCATCAGAGGCGACGCTAAGTGGGCTTTACGGCAGCGGCGGCGCCATTCAATATGAGGTTCGAATCCAGTGCAGCGGTGCAGCTGTGACGTCACGTCGCGCTGCCGCTGCAGCAGCAGCAGAGTAGTTCGTAATCTACTGTGATTAGAGGCCTGCGGGCTCTCGTAATTCGACAGTCGGTCCAATACGCTCTGGTGGTGGTGGTGGATAATAGGGCAGCGGCGAGACTGTAACTCCAGTTTGGCAGTAATGACGGCGACCCTTCATTCCGTGTTGATCTCCTTTTTATTGCAACACGCGACATGCTAGTGGCATACCGTACGACCCGCTTAATGTGCTCCAAACCACGCTTGCACCGTGCACATTGCGTGCCGGTAGAATGTAAACATGTCCTCGAATATCTACTCCGTGACCGGAAGAGGTGGATTACTGAACTGTCTTTAATAACGTCGCTTAGTTACTGCTCAGACAGCGAGAACGAAAAGCTGACTTATCATAGTCGAATGGCGAGTAGGAAAGGATATTACTTCTCTGGCATATTAGCCATTAAAACCGTGACACACAAGTCGTTTTGAGGTACGCAATCAGTGAAGACCGCTCATGTGTCGCGGGCTTCGGGGGTCTGAGTAACGTCTTTAACCATAATGGTTTAATGCATAAGAGTTAACAAGGGCACGTTCACCTTCCTTGCCTTCTGTTTGAAAAGTGACTTTTGAGAGTTATATAAAACAGGTTGGTTGCTCCACCGACAACTACGGACTGTGAATTGTGTGATGCCTAGCCAGAAAGAACATGGCACTAGTGCCTAGCGATAGGAATGGTGAACATGCAGGGGTTTAAAAAAAGTTCGTAGACCGACACAGTTAACCAAAAATATGTCGAGTAAGAAATTTGCATGGCAAATTACAATTGCAGGACACTACCGATGTGTTGAAAGTGACAAAATATGATGCACATAACCTTTGGTACAGACTTTTTGAAAGAGTATCGTGTATTAATATATCGAACTGAATTGTACTACTTTTATGACTTTTTACTGTTTGCTTTGGGCGAATGATCATGTTCGTACGGGGTGCATGCATGCAGGTTCTACGCGGTGGTGCATCCGATCGACGCCAAGATCTTCACGAGTAAGTCGCGCACGGTAAAGGTGATAGCGTCGACCTGGCTGGTGGCAGTCGTGCTGGCTTTGCCGTACCTTTACTGCAAGAGTTACGCGTTCAGCATCGACAGTCACCTTGGCTCCGTATCACGCTTCATCTGTACCGACCGCTTTGACGAGATTGACATCATGATGTACGGACGTCGGCAGCAGCCGTCGAACGACGACTACGACAACGGTTAATCCAGTTCTCATTCATACTTATTTTACTGCTATAATCAGACCCGTCAAATGGGGGGGGAGAAAATAAAAGAGGTAAGTTACCTCGGGCTCCGAGACGTTTGAGGGGTCCCGCCCTCGCTAAAAAATATAACGTACATCAGAATGCGCCATTTAGAAAAATTATAATTTTATTCCCAGAAGGGCCCCGCGAGAATGTTCCCCGGGCTCCGCTGTGGCTCTTGACGTCCCTGGCTATAATGTCATTTGAAGCTTCTTTAAACAACACAGCATATAGCCTGCTATTGATAGTAGCATTTGGAAACCCACTTTTTATGTAAATTCTTTGTGTTTGACATTGGCCAAACTGTGCGAGATAACAATTAAATACATTTATGTAAATCGATCGTCAAGAAATTAAGCATTTGTAAAATTAGGCCTACGTGTCACAAATTGTCGACTCTATAGTGTACTCTAGTCTAGCAGTCTAAAACATGATCGATGCAAGAGTGGTTTTTACGCAAATTGATCGTGTTTTGGCAACTGTGTAACAAGCTCGAGCAATGACGAGCACAGTGGTAAATTCTGCCGACAAAATGCTGCCGCGCGTATCTGTACTCTCATTATCTGTCCCATTGCTATAGCATAGCAAGGGACAGATTATAAAATCACTTGCGTCTGTCTGTCATTCTATCAGTCTATCTGTAAACACTCCTACTGCCGCAATTTTAATTCGATTTTGATGAAATTTTGCACAGTGATTCGGGGCCCGAAAGATGAAATCGAGTTTGTTTAAGATAAAAATCTGATAACTCCTTTCTCTATTTTATCCCAATTTTAAAAAAAAAATTGCATTACGGCCTATGGAGATTTCAAAGCAGTATAACTCGGTCCCCGTAAAAGATAATTGCGCGCTGTTTGCACCTACATCTTTATCTTCGGGCCGAGGCTATCCGACGGTGTCATTTAAATTTCTCCCCTGCCGACCCCTGTTGCCATGGCAACGAATTTTGAGACAAAATTGACTACAACTCAGCTCCCGTGAAAAATAATTGCTCCCTGTTTGCACCCACCTCTCTATTTTCGGGCCCGCACTATCCGATGGTGTCATTAAATTTTTTCCTTGCCGACCCCGGTTGATATGGCAACGAATTTTGGGACAAAATTGACTATAACTCGGCTTCGGCAAAAGATAATTGCACGCTGTTTTCACCTACCCCCTATTTTCGGGCCCGGGCTATGCAATGGTGTCATGCAAATTTTTCTCCCCTGTAGACCCCTGTTGTCATGGCAACCAGCCGTTTTTAAGACAAAATTGGCTGCAAGCTCACAAGAGCGTCAAATGCTGAAACGCAGCTGCTAGGCTATATAGCGTGGCAATGGGAAACATACCTCATTCCAAAGAACGTATTTCTAGTCATGTAAAAAGTCGTTCACGTCGAGGACAATGTTTAGCGCAAAATATCCCAGAAATTCGCAACGTGAGCGAAGGCAAGTCCAAATTTAAAAAAAAACATCAAAAGCATAATTATGTGCAGAAAACACACAGCTTACCGGAACCAATTTTATCCCAGTTGTTGAATCGTTCAAAGCAATTATATTGACAAATGTATCATCTTGAGTTAACTGATAAATGCCAGTCTATTTTGTCAAACTGCAAATTTAATCACACTATGGCTGAATGAAATTTGACTCCTCGTACAAAGCGCAGTAGAGACGTGTGAGACAGTCGGACTGACAGTCGGAATAATATGAGCGCAGTAAATTACCTGTTGATATTGTTACAAATACTGTTAATTACAAGTCTCAAGAACATATGTGACGTTAATATCGTCTATGACTATAAAGCTGATACAGTAGCTGCCGGAAGTAATAGGTAAAATTTTATTAACTAGTATCTGATAGTTTCAGTACCGGATATTCTGTAATAACCGGAAAATAATGCCATTAGGTCTGCTTCCTAAGTTACTTCGTTTCCTGTTGTTCTCGTTAGATAAGGGTATATAATGCACAGCAACGACAGGCAAGACGTGCATGAACAACAGAAAATGTATGCCAAAACACACTTATTTTTAGTCTACTTTTCATCTAAGACTTACTAATTTAGAATGCATTTTTGCGAGTACATGTTTCTGAAGATCGATGCAGTTTACATTGTTTATGCTTCCGGCGCCCGTCTGTCAGTCTATCGATTTCATTGAATGGTCATGCAATATCAGCTGGTGGTGCTGCTATATCTGACTATTCTCCATCTCGTAAAATTAGCCTACACGATGCCCGCGATGCTCGCTGCATGACATGTCGTTGTTAGAGAGAATCGATCGCATATTTATCATCATTTTCCGGATCCGTATCGTCGTCGTCGTCTTTTATTTGCACGAAATAGAGCAAAAATAACGCGAATGCATAGCAAAAGCAAGTGTGCAGGCGCAGCACGAATAAGCAGCATAAACCTGATCCAATGCTATACTGTAACATTGGATTTAGCATTTTGCGCCGGAATAAATAACATAAAATTGTAGTACATAGATTAAAACTTGCTAAACTTTCAAACGCAAGCATTCAAGTCTGCTGATTTAGCATTTGATTGTTTGAAGAAACGCAAAAATATCAAAACCACTTCGTTATAGATAGACATCGTGCTGAAAAAGCATGGGAAAAGTTTTTATATATCAAATAAATCGAGACTTTATATTGCAAGTTTACGTACAGCCGACATGCAAATATTAAGATAGGCCTATCCCACCAGTTATAATTATTACATCAATATGTAACGTTTATAAGCTGAATAAGCATTTAACCTAGGTTTGTCAGTTGCATAGTCTTTAAACACCATGCTCTTGTATTTTCTTATCGTACACTACTGTCTACTAAACTTTTTGTTTATCAAACATTTAGTCGCACAGTGGTAAATTCTGCCGACAAAATGTTGCTTTTTTACAGTCATTTTTTCGTTATTTTTTATATAGCTTTGTGTTGTGCAACAGACTACCAGTAAACCGGTTTTCCGTCAATATTAAAACGTTCGTAAAATATCATATGTATTTTTATTGTCAGCGACGACATGAGACTCACGGGTTAAAATAGAGCTGTCAAATTAACGCGTTAACTTAACGTGTTAACGCGTTAATAAAAATTAACGCACGTTAAAAAATTATTGCACATACGTAAATTTACTTAATTCTGTGTAGCAGTAGTTTTAATACTCCGTTAAATTGCGGTTATTTTGGCGATCGAATGAATTTAAGTAATAAAACTGTTGTTGCCGTTCCATCACTACTGTAGGCGAAATAATTATAATATTCAGATGACATGGTGCCATTTGGTTTCTCATTTTTCCAGGTAGGCCTATTGCAATTTTTAGGTATTTTTGTGGTTCGTCATTTTTAGTCATACGAATTCAGCGCCCCCAACAATATTAAAGATGCGTTATTAATAGGGTGTTTACACGACTAGCAAACTTCCAGCAAACTTCCAGCAAATGTATTGAAAATACACGTGAATTGCTGGACGTTTGCTGCCATATGTTATAATGAAGCTGGACGTTTGCTGGACGTTTGCTGGATCGTGTAAACACCCCATAACGCGTTAACGCATGCGTTAAAAAGTTAACGCTTTAACAGCTCTAGTTTAAAAAGTACTGTCGAGAGGGACAGGAAGTTGCAATTTTCCGACAGAAAAGATAATGGCTGCTTCACATTCCAATTTTGCAGTAAAAGTTTTCCAAGATTACTTTTTAGCTTTAAATTTTGCGTTTTTTGACGAAAATTATCCAACAAGAAAAAAATTTTGTGACATTTTTGACAGCCAAAAATGTAGGGCGGTCAATTCGCCCCTCCATTTCTGCTACGACTCCACTACTTATTGTCATTTTTTTACTTCAAACCGTCGTTTTAGACGCGGATGACGACTACGTGTACGACGATTCGCAGCCTGTGACTGGGCGCTTTCGCAAAGGCTTCTTCATGTTTCTGTTCTTCACAATGTACGTGCTACCGTCCGCTGTCATTATCTACACATGTGTTCGCATCGTTATTGCTCTTGGCAAACCCGTCTCCGCTGGGCTCGAACGATCTTCAGCCGTCTACCGCATGGAGAACAACAAACGCAAGGTAAACACAAACGGCTTTCAAGAATTTAACATACAGTATATAAGCCTAAAGGTGTGACAAAAAAGAGGGGGTTTATATAAAGGTTTTTGCCGCGGGCAATTTTGTTTGTACCCAGTTAAACTTTTAAAAGTCGTTACTGACCGTGTTAAATTTTAACTATTGGTTGAAAATTTTGTTCATGGTCGATGTCTGGCGTGTTTCAAGAACCTGTCAGCGAGGTATATCTGCCGCGCATGGTGACTGCGTTTATTAATAAATTCTTTAAGCTGCAGTCTTTGACGATGTCCTGAGGAATTATATCCGTATGAAACCGTTATGCCCGAATTCATTAACTGCATCTTCTTGCAGATACATTAAACAACTTCACAGAAGTTGTAGTTAACCGGTCGGCAGCCGTCTAATTTGTTAATTATCCGGCATCCATAAGTTTTCTGCGTGAACAGTATGAACCAAGAGAATAACACATACATGACATGATGCCGCTACGTGAGCCCCCTCTACTTTCTCATGGCCCACTGTGTCACTTGTCATTAGTTTAACTTGACTTGTTAAACAATTTTCGTAATTTTTTGGCATGCAGATATAGGAGTATATCAAGTACTGCAGCCTTATTAATGTTTAGATACTGCTATATTAAAACACTATATTTTAGTTTTAAAAATTACTTCGGCAATATATTTGTCAATTTTCGCCCAAATTTTACAATTTCTGAAACGAATCACACCTGTTAGTCCTCAAAAGCGAAGAATGTACCTAGGAACGACATTAAAGGTATTTTTTACGCGCGGAAGCATGTAATGCCTCGCGCGTCTAAGCCATCGTCTGGGCGTCCGTCCGTCTGTCTGTCCGTCTGTCCGTCCGTCACACTGTGGTATTGTGTCAAACAGACGCAAGCTAGGATCACGAAATTTCCACTGTGGGTTGCTGCAAGGACTCTATAGTTTATCATGACAAAATTGTGTGCGCCTGGGTGAGGGGGTTTCCCTCGAACTGGGGCGTGAAAGAGAAGTACTTTCCCTAAAATTTGCTTATTTTACCGTTATTGGCTGGTATAGTGTGTAAACGGTTACAGATAGACACAGACATGCTGCTTATCATAACAAACACTGGTGACGAGCTTCATAAGAATGTCAACATCGATGACCGTGAATGACCTTGAACCCCCAAAATAAGCTGTTTTAGTGATTTTTTGCGATTTCGGGCTGTTACACACATTTTAAGAGTGAATTGCATCGAAATGGCTAGAGATAGACCAAGACAATCTACGTACCAATTTTCAGCATTAAGCGTAAATTTTATTGCTGCAAGTTGCAACTCCCTAGGTTCAAGAAGGGCGACACACGCGGGCGTCAAAGAAGGGTATCCCCTAAAGTGGTTATTTTACCGCTATTGGCTTGTGTAGTGTGAAAACGTTTGCAGATAGAGCAGACATGCTGCTTATCATAACGAGCACTAGTGACACGCTTTTTAATGATGTCAATGTCAATGACCTTGAATGACCTTAAATCCCAAAAATAAGGGGTTTTAGTGGTTTTGCGATTTTCGGCTGCGAGGCACACATAAAGAGTATTGCGTAGAAATGGCTGGATAGAAAAGACAACCTGCGAAGTTGCGAACAGGAACTGCTAAGGCTCTCGCGCGTCTCATGAGCTTTGCTCAAATTACTTGTCTGTGATGTACTATGACGCATGAAAACGAGTCACTATGCGTAGTGCAGATATAAAAAAAATCGGTTGTAGTACATGGCGAATGACAAAAATTGGCTGTTGTGGAGAATGTTTTGTAACTGTCATGTCGCCCACCAGTGTGTCGTCTGGCGCAGCCTGTTTTGTCCCGAGACAACCGTAAAGACTGCGCCAATAGCACACGCTGACATTCGCGTTCAATTCACCGTAAGGAAACGGACGTGATTACGACCCGGGCTCTCAGCCACGCTGATGCTGTTTCCTCATTTTCAATGATGACCGTGACAGCCGTGTTGGTTATTGTATTAACATGACGCGTTTTGTCGGCTCAATATTCGTATAGGATTCATTTCCGAGAATTCTTTCTTACCGTCGACAAATGTCATGCCATATGTAACCTGACGTCTCACCATAGAAATCGTCTCACGAAATTACGTCAATGGAATGCTTTGATTACGACCAGCTTAGAACTTTTTATGCACATAGCCCCTAATGTTTTCAGTGATAACGAATTTCAAATCTCTGGCTTTAGTCTTTGGATTTATCTTTTCGTCCGCAGTCCGCAGTACTTCTCAGACAGTAATTGGTGGATTTTTTTTATAATTTTTAGCACGTAAATGCTTTCCGTCAACAATTTATTAGGCTTGGTGGCTTAGCGTTTAGGGCGCTGGATACGACATCGAAAGGTCCACGGTTCAATTCCCAGCCGGTGCTCTACCAAGTAGTTGTTTACACCTATGTGCCTGTGTAGGTGCAAGTGGTCTAGTAGTAGTGTCGACTTGCAACTTTCAAGTTGCGGTTCGATTTTTGCTGCTTGAGCAAGTTGCTAACCTACTGTGTGCGCAAGCCAACTCAACCTCCTACTCTCCGTGGAATGGGAAATGAGTAGTAGCTTAGAGGGCTACCGGTTGAGGCCTAGTGTGGCTGATTGAGGCGGTGGTATGTCTACTAGCTGCAAACCGCGGGTCCAGTTGTGGCTCACTGCGCTGCTGCGGTATCGTTAGCTCATGCCAGTCAGCTGCCACTTCCGAGATCGTCAAAGCGCTTCTGGCCACGAGTTTGTCTCATGTAAGAAGCGCTATAGCAAGTACTGGACCTAACCTTTATGTTTACCCTTAAGTTTTTAATCTGTAAAATCTAATAAGCTGCTATTTTTTGTCACAAAGCTCACGTGTTCTAATTTTTTGATAAACATTTTGGTGAGAAATTCTATTGACAGGCAATTTCAACAAACCGGGGCAAGAGTTTTCTTCTTGGCAAATATAAATTTACGATGTACATGAATATAAGCGAACTCGTCTGCGAATATAAATGTTTTTGGGCGTGCTATAAAATAACAGGCAGATGTATAGGGCATCATTTTATCGCCACGTGCACAGTATTGGTGCATATGCATGATTTACGTTCATGCAACCAGTATCGGCAATCGGCACAGATGACCACCTATCGATGATCCGCAGACTGCATGCGCTATGTATGTGATATATCGCGATGAAGCACTTGAACTACTGAGCTCATCGTGCCGGGGTTATGATGTGCAGCAGGCATATGGAGTAACCGTGGTATAGTCATAATTCAGCACTGGCAGCATAGGTCTCCTGTGGCCCATCATGCATGCAACGTCGTCATGCCACTTACGCGCGGCGTTTCGTTGCCATGAACCGAACCGTTTACGAGTCACGATGAGGCAACTGTGTCGCTGCCTGCGATGTCGAATTTGTCAGCAAACTCCCTACAGCAACATTCTGCAGCCAGTTACGCCCTCAAAACAGAGACTTCTACATATATGCATGCTGCGCAGTAAAAAAGACCGGCCGATCTTGCTAACGGGATTTATGGACGTTTTCGTTTTTAACGCATTTTCTTCCCAGCACGGCCACTTCCAGCCGTACACTTAACCGTCTGTTTTCTACTGGACAAGAAAATTTTATACTCTGCAGACTTCGTTTTTCGTGGCCAACAACTAGCCTATCTGAGACGTCTTGCGTATCGAGATCTAGCGTGCAATGTCGTTAGCCTACTGAATACTTGCGATGTTTCGAGTAAGAAAGACCGTCGTCAACCCTGTCAGTACCACTTTGTGCATCGCTTTGTTAAAATTGATTTTTTGGGCCTCAGGGAGTACACGCCGGTCTAAATTTCGTGAATTTGGGCGACAAGCGACAGAACGCAAAATATTCGTTAGTAGGGCCCACGCAGTAGGCTGTAGTTTTAGACGGCATTGCTCACCATAGCGTCGTCTGTCCGTACATTGTGGTGTGTCTGTTTCTCATACTTGTGCACACTGCTAAAGTCGTTGGTTGAAGTCATTTGGCAGGGAGTCACACCCTTGTGGCACCAAGTATAACCTAACATTGTATTGCAAGTTTGGCGATCCGTCGATGAGTACAGCTATCGTATTATTCTGTAAATCGTACGCTGACGACAAAGCAGCAGCACCAGCAAATTACGCTCTCCAGACACCGTTACGAAATCAGAAGTATCGATTGCCAGACTGCAAAGCATACCGGCCGTTATCCGTGATGAATCCGTGGAGCACACGTAACAACATTACTGAAATCAATTACGTTCATTGATCTGCGTAATATGCTGTTGGTATGCTCCACGGGTTCGTCAGCGATAGCGATTGATACGGTGTGCAGTTTTCAACGAGAAGCTCAGCTATTGTTTATAGAACAAGGCATTAGCTTCGTACTGTCGTTTCATCGTAATGCTGCTCGCGAAGATTTGTCATTTTGAATTTAGTTATATGTGGGATTGCTACAGGGCAACGAATGCATATGCGAATCTACAAGAATAGCACCCACAGTAGTTCAAGAATCCTTTCTAAAGAACCCAAAAATTATCCGCGTGAAACGTACACTGGCACAAACTAGAGCCTATGCTGAATGTTTCTGTTCTAAGCTTTTGCGATAACGTTGGCTTAATTTTTGAACGTACAGAAGATATCGCGAATAATGGCATTGAAAAATAATTGGCCGCTTTCGATCACCGCAGGGTTATTTGAAGCGTGATCGCGCGAGAAACCTTAATTCGTTAGAAACTAGAATCAATGGAAAACATTTTTGTTGCTGACAGTATGGGAATATCTTCAGTTGTTTTCACACAGTTGTTCCAAAAATTGAGGCAGAAAAATGTCAAACCAACGATAAGAACAGAGTGTAGCATAAAATAGCATCTCAAGGCCATCCAAGGTCAAACGTTTAAGGTGACTGGAGAGCCGACAAGGCGCTTTATGATGCCGCCCGTCGTAAAGGTGCATACGGAGCAAAAGAAAGGAAGTGAAATGAAACTTATGAAAGCCGCGCGCTCCGGCTTTCATTTCAGTCGCTCCGTAGACAACTTAAGTGTCTGCAAAAAGTAGCAGTGGTACAGCGTGCCGTAAATTCGACGTAACCGCGCGTGACAAGTGCATTTTGTGGACGACGCATAGTCTTCCAAGGCTAAGCCGTACTGAGCGACACGACGCTGTGTTCGATGTGATCGTTTGTCTTCTTCCGGCAATAAGACGAGACGAAGAACGAAGCGTCTTTGGATCGACTAAGACGATATATCTACATTCGCGCTGTCGCTTTGCCGATAAGCACTCGTTCGTAATGCGAATGCTGGCGACGGTGTGCGATTTCGCCGCCTCGTTGATCAGCCGGTGCACCGGATCTACAGTATACGGCCAAGCGGAAGAGGCTTTAGCTTAGCCTATAACCGAAATAACAAGCGGCCAGGCCGTATGCGCACCGGTTTTTATGGTATCGGTTTATGCTCGCCGGGATTCGGCAGTTTACAGTGGATTTACGGACGAGGTTTTCGACCCACGTGACAGACAGCCAAAATCTTCTCTAGTTTCGTATGCGGGGGTCGTAAAAACTGTATGACAGACCGTTAGTGATGATGCGGGCCGGCGGAGATATCCAGTTATAACGGCGTTGATTTCGACGCTGTCTTGACTAGCAAGCGTTACATTTATCAGATTATTGCGAATTATTTGCTGATTCGTTGTCTAGGCGTTGCACTCTAAATCATTGCTTCACTTCAGTCACTTTCTAACGTAGATTTGCACGATGAAAAAGGTTTTTTGTAAATTTTTCGATATTTTTGGAGCCAAAGTATAGACATATCTTGAAAAAAAGTCATTTGCGACATCGGTCTGATCACTAGGCCTACTTGTGTTCGTTTGCGCAGTCAGCAATGGGAGTGGCTCATTTATTTGGAACGGAAGTCCATTTTTCTTTAATTTCTTTCCAACAGTTATATCCTCCTGTCAGACAGGAAATTAAATCCGTCTGCTGTAAGCGGCTATTCACAAACATGGAGCCTTGCGGTGTTTGTCTTTTATGATGGAAGTTTGTCGTTTGTGCGTGAATAGTTGTGTTGTGAGATTACAATAGCGATGATTAATTGTGATGAATAATTGCATTAATAGTAGCACATTGATTGCGTAGTTTTATAGTTAATTGTTGCATTTTTATGTAGCGATATATTGATTTTTTGATTAAAATAAGCGTTTATTTACCTGAAAACATTGTGCGTCGATTTTTGTTCATTTTTGTATCGTTTATTAGAAACCTCGTGAGACCACATAGAGCAAAGATTACTGTGTGTTCAATTTAAACGAACATTGAAGGTTCAATACTTTGAAATTGCACTTTCAACAGCTTACTTCCACTGTCTGGCTGTATATTATTGTATTACCCGCATGAATCTTGCACTGTCTGGTTGGTCTGCTTTGTGGAGGTTATACACCAAATATTTCAGATGCTAGATATTAATACAAAAATGACAGAATTGTTTGGGTTGATCGTTTGTATTGTGCAGTGTTGTTGATAGCGTCGTCGATGAATTTTGCGCTGTGAACACTGATGTTTTGCTGGGTCGTGCGTGTTTGCAGATAGCGCGTATGGTTGTGGTCGTGGCAGCAACGTTCCTGCTGCTCTGGTCGCCGTTCTATCTGGTGACGTTCATCACTCAGGTGCAGAAACACAGTTTCCTGCTGCAGCAGAACTTTCTCTTCACGATGCTGACGACGCACCTCATCGGGTTCACTAACAGTGCTGTGAATCCGTTCGTCTACGCATTCCTCGGCGACAAATTCCGAACAGCGTTCATGGTTAGTGTACACACTACACAGCAACATTTGCGTAGCTAATAAAAAGATTTTACATCACGCTGCAGAGACCACTGTTTCCGATTTACACTATCAGTATTTACTGTAATATTTTGTTGGATAATGGTTGCCGAGATTCTAGGCTGAGAGTGGGGCAGAGATGGACACGGGTCACTTTTTTGGACCCGGATCCGACCCGACTCACAAGCGTCCGACCCGTGACCAGACCCGACCCGCCAAAATTGTCTACAATTTGACCCGAGACCCGACCCGACCCGACTTCATGCAAATGCAATGCGTTACATTACAGACTACATTTTTACAATAAAAAAGCAGCGCTGTGCAAAGTACTGAATATGAGTATTTAAGGAAAAGTGACAATTGTTGCCACTTTTTTCTTAAGTAAAAGTAACTAGAAGCCCAGCCGTCGTTAGGATAGCCGACTCTACTGGTTGTCAGTGACCTTAAAGGTGAACCAAGGTCGACGATTTTTACATAATTTGAAAGCCAATATGCCACTTCCTATTAGTGAACAATAGCAACATAGGCCGTATCTCGCACTGTTTAGCCACAGTAGCGCGTAACGGCCTTCAAAATCACCCAAGGTTATTTTATGTGGCAGGGCGTATGGCACTTCCTATTAGTGATTAATAGTAACCATGACCGTATCTCACACCGTTTTCGAGATATAGCTAATTATCCTTTGCAAAACGCACATTTTTCTACCT
>Ga0056128_1001717_pt1 | contig 25085 bp, 13 predicted proteins | sample WorMetLIZISLAND2_FD_71113 | JGI IMG/M metagenome (GOLD analysis project Ga0056128, IMG submission 71113) | Marine gutless worms symbiont microbial communities from Max Planck institute for Marine Microbiology, Germany - Olavius geniculatus... ... | reverse complement strand
GTCGGCTTTGGAATAGTCTGGTGCAACAAGGCCAACAGCACTTGCATCTCTATAGATAGGCAGGCTAAGATTAACTTCAAACACAGCTGTATTGTGGTCACTATTACCAATGGGAGGGTGTATATTTATATACTCACAGCCAAGGAAATCAGAACAAAGGACAGCATCCAAAATATTGTTGGACCTGGTAGGTTCAGTGATAAATTGGCTCAAACCATTGTAACAGACAAAATCAGCAGCTGCATTGTACAGTGCATTACAGGGGTGGGTTAAGCAATGCCAGTCAAACTCTGGTAGGTTTAAGTCACCCATTATACACACCCTAGCACAACTGTAACAAACAAAGTCGAGAGTATTGAAAAAGAGCAAGTTACTATCAGTGTCATTGCTGGGAGGCCTATAGCAGACTACTACTCTTAGTGACAGTAAGTTTTTGCTGTCAACAATATCAACAGCAAGTATTTCTGCTTCGTTAAATTGAGACGGAATATCAAGTTTACAAATATCAATACCAGGTAAGTCTTTTCTTATAAGCAAGCATATATCCCCACCATATCTGTTACGATCTTTACGAAATACCCGATATTGCTGATTTAAGGAAATAAGCGAGTCCGGCAGGTCTACGAACAGGTGGGTTTCGGTAATGCCAAATATATCAACAGAGTTTATAGTAGCATAAACTGCAAGTTCATTAAGTTTATTGACAATGCTACGAGTGTTGGTAACGACACAACGAAGTCTTACACAGTTTTTCTCAATGTAAGCGGTGTAACTAGGTGTGAAAAGATGGTGCATCAGGATCAAGAGCTGCAGTAGATTTGCCAGTAGGTACACTTGAGATTATTGGTAGAGTCGTATGACCGACAGCAAGCCGATGAAGATTGACGAGAGTCCATAAAGACCTGGTCTGTTAGTAACGAAGAAGTGCTGACAGGATGAAGAATAGGTGCGTCCCTGTCTGTCTTTCCTTCTGTCTGTCACACAGTTGGATTCGTCAAAAATGGTGCAAACTAGGATCACCAAATCTTCACTGTCGGCTCTATGGAAGACTCTAGTTTGAGGATCCATAAAGCTTTTCCTTAAATTCAAAGGAGTCACCTCGAGTGCCAAGACAACCTGTGAACATCAACTGCTGTAGGCTGTCGCACATTTCGTGAGCATTAGCTCAGATTACTTTTTATATTATATTGATCTTTTGCGATCTTCTGACCATTTGAATCCTAAAGAGAGGTTAACTTTCCAGTGACAGCAGTGACTGCTGCTTTAGAGGGTTTGCTTTGTGTGTGATACATTCAGTACATCTATTGATATCACAGTTGTATTTTTCACCGTATTCATCTATTGTTATCTACATGGAATCTGTCGAATTGTCAGTGAGTGTGGTTCTTGTACAAGCGTGATAGTTATACACCATGTCCCAAAATTAGTGGCACCCCTGTTTCAAACACGCCTAATTTAGTTCGTAGTTCATGGATTTCAACGACATATTGTACACTGCACTATCTTAACATTACTCACTATAATAATAATAATAATAATAATAATCTGACTTGTAAAGCGCCAGTATGTGCTAAAAAGACTTCAGTGGCGTTATGACTTACGCACTTTACCGTTTGTGCTCAATGTAACTTTATTATGACGTCGGAGTTTGTTTACATTACGGTTATTTTTAATACATTGTTATTGACAAAGGGATCAAGTAGTAGCATACCCGCTTTAGACTAAGAGCTTGCTTCAAGGCCAAAGGTGGCCACTTTGAGCTCAAACGTTTAATGCTAGTTCAGAATGATTGTCTCAGTGACTGTTTCAAAATTTGTAAATATTTATCAGGTATTAACGATTTTACCCTAACTTATCCATAGGGGTGCGCTAATTTTGGGACACAGTGTAGGTAGCATGCACGGTCTAGAGCGCGAGGCATAATATACCGTAGACCATGTTGAAGCATGCTTTTTTGTGATTGTGGTCGACTGCGTGTTCTGCCTCAGTGGGACATGCGTGTGATAAACAGATGCTAGTCACGTTTCAATGGTCATGTCTCACTGGAGTGAGATTGTCGGTGGTTATAGCACTGCAGACACTGTGGTGAGACATAGGAGGACTAATTACGTCATGAGATTAAGTCCGCGTGAAATCTTATCTGCGGTCCAGGGCCGAAAGTGAATTTGGTGCATTTTTAGCCTCACAGAACACTTTTTGGTCAAGTTCTGGTGGAACAATGACTGCCCCCCTGAAGCCCTAAGAGTTGCCCCCTTCAGAAAAGTTATACACTTTGAGCGTAGTCCTCAATGGACGTAGACGGCCCTGGTCTTGTGCGCTCAGTTTGCTGAGTGATGAATCGTTTCACTCACTTTCTCACCACTTAGTTCAACTATATTAATAGGTCGTCGTCGTCTTTGTAGATTTAACTCAGTGTATCGGCTTCAGTGTGGCCTGCCTGTGGTGATTAACACTGTGTAATAAGTGTGTATAGTACTACAGTGACCGTATACGGTATACATGGTCAGTCAGGTGTGACGACTTTTAGTCACTGGTGATGCCTGGTTTATACGTGCACGCGGTGAAACGTTTTCATTACTGAATACCCTATGACTAACATAATCGTCTTACTGCCGTCGGTCGCTAGATGTCGTGTCCTAGCACATGATCTCGGTAACGGCTTGAATATTCATTTGCGTGAATGAGGTGTTAGGATTAAGTCAAGTGCAATCCATGTGATCTGCCGGATTTGGTGATGGTCTGTGGACAGTAAGCAAGGCCATCTACACCAGAAATTTTGCTTGGTGGGCTAGGCTAAGGTGGGGACTTGGGGGTTGTCCTTACCCTTTGCTCCCCTTTCTTTGCATACTCTTTCGTCTTCCTCTTGTTCTTTTCTTTTTTGTTCTTTCCCTGTCTCTCTTTTGTTGACTTTTTCCCCAAATTTAGCTGCGGTCTAGGGGGAGCTCTGTAAACTGCCCTAGGTTACAAACTGATTCATTTATTTTATTGTGACTGAGACGATTTTTTTCACATTTCACTATTCTCCGAAGCAAATTAGAAATACAAGCAATTGTTGTTTTTGACTCTGTGGATTAAAAAACAAACAAAGACTGCGGCTGCGTCGTGCGTGCTTGTTACTGCAGATGTGTCGGTGGAATTGTGGATCGTTAGCGGATCTAAATTGGTGTACACGGCTGAGTAAACAGAAGAGACATCTGACTGTTTGTAAGCGTAACAGGACATTTGGGCGCCAGAAGTTTGGACGCCAAGCCAAGACAGCGAATAGGGTTCGAAATTATAAATGGTATTTGCCTGCCTATAACGCTCAAGTTAGATGCAAATTACGCCAAATTGACCTGAGCATTTATTCAGAAAACTCTGGTCTGCTCTGTCATTTGACGACGACGATGTAAAACGACGACGCTAAGCGTGACGACGACGCCCGAAGACGACATGTGACGACGACGCGCGACGACGTACGACGACATGCGACAACCCACGACAAAGAAACACGACGACGACGATGCGAGCCGTTGATGAAGAAGCGACACACCACGACACACCACACGCGGCACGACGCGAAGCGTGACGCCCACGCACGACGACCCCAGCTGATCGTATACGTTGGGCACTTTAGCACGTCTAAACTTACTAATCGTGTGTTTCATTTTATTGAAAAAATAAGTAAGTGCTTTCACTGTGTTTTGAATCTGTGTTATATGAACGGTACATGTGACTCTATTAGACAAAGGCTTATAGAAGCTGGCAAAAATCCAGGCTGTTTACCGCAGTGGACAACAGTAGACGAATGACAGTGGACAAACAAAAGTTTTTTTAATTGACAAAATGTCACATCTAAGTGGCAGGGTTCGTGTCGACTTTGTGGTAACCAGTCCACTAACTATAACAGTTTGCCTGCAGTCTGCATGTTTTTTGCTCAGGTTCTGGCCTCAAGTCGCTTTTTTCGTGGAGAACAGTTTTCACGGATAAACAGATGATTAAGACGATTTCAGATGCTTGTTACAATGTCATCATATCTACTTTATAATGTTTTTTAGAAGTGACTTTAATCAAAAAAATAACGATTAAAATTTTATCGATTTTTAAAATATTTCAACGATGTATCATGTGATTAATCACCAATTGGCCGACCGTACTTTAGTAAAGGTCGAGCTATTGGCATGAGTTGTCATCTGTCTGTCCGTTTGTCTGTTTGTACCGGATGTATTGTGGCTAACGGGTAGGGCGTAGGGGAAAAGTTTTACACAAGTATTTAGCCGTGGGTCTTAAACTCGGGCATGCAAAATTTCAGCCATCTACTCCAAGGGGAACATGTTCAAATTGAGAGTTGAATGAAGGGGGTAGGAAAATTTTGTGTTTTCAACGGAAAACTGGCCATATCTCGGAAACGGCGAGAGATACGGCCTAGGTTGCTATTAATCACTAATAGGAAGTTGCGCCTTGTCAAATTAGATGGAAATCATCGTCCTTGGATGACCTTGAAGGTCACTGACAGCCAGTACAGTCGGCTATCTTAGCAACACCTGGGCTTCTTGTTATTCTGTAGTTTCTTCTCGTGTGCCGTGCCGTAGTACTGCGTGGGTCAATGCACACTACGCGATGCACTAACCTCGTATCTTTGGTCTACTTTACCAATAACCAGCGTCTAGCCATCTGTTGTAGTCCCGTATTTGCTAGTTACTCTACTCTGGTTGTGTCTAGTGATTTAGTTTTACCGATAGTAGGTCCAGTGTCAAGTGCTGGCTCTATAGTCTAAGGCCACGTTTACATAGACACGAGTACGAATCCAGGTTTCGGTTTACGAGTGAATGCATTGCGAATAAAACCAGGATATTTCCACACATCGTTAATAATTTTACTAATTGTGCATCCTTAGCAGTGGACAGTTGAACAGTGACGTAAGTTCTGACGTCATATATAGCTTGTACAAATTAAATTAATGCTATTAATGTGTCATTTACTTCACCAGTACTCGTATCAATTTGATCAGTCTGCATTGGAATACATGCAAACTCGTGATTACTGGAACCCGTATACTTGTGCCCGGACTCGCACTCGTATCTATGTGAACGCATCTTAAACCTGTGCTAGTAATAGCTTTTTCTCTGTTGCTGCCCAAAGCCCAAATTCCACTACTTCCATCTTGTGTCTCCAGTTCATGACAACTGTGCAAAATTATCGAAGGTTGACAGCAAATCGGCAACTCGATGAAGATGTTTTGATGTGTAGCTTTGTTGTCAACGACTTTTGTCCAACTAGTCGACATGAAAAAGTAGTGGATTTTGGACAGCAGGAATACTTGGGCAGTAAGGCAGTTATCTGCATTTATTTTTCTAGACGGCGCTGCAGCAATTCCAAGGGCTCTGCCTCAGGTTTTAGCCAGTGGCTTCATCCTCCAAATCTGAAGGCGAAATCGGGCGCAACTTTCCCCCAAGTTTTGGGCTCAGGCCCCCAATTTCTGACTCAAGTTTTCCCTTCCACTTTGGGCTTCTTCCCCTTTCTAGGGAAGAAGTTTTTTGTTCAGGATGTAGATTGAAAAATAGGGGGAAGTAAAAATAGGGGATTTTGTTAAAAATGTAGATTAAAAAAGTGGAAGTGAAAATAGGGGGAGTTTTTTTAAGGCCAAGGGTGTAGTTTGTTCAGTGAAAAATAGGGTGAAAGTTTTGATCTACAACTTTAACAAAACATCCCTTTCTATTTTTCGCTGGGCGCAAGCTGCACCCACCAGGTATAGGGATAGAAGCCACTGGTCCCAGCCTAACTTAACGTAGCCTTGATTGGCTACTGTTCATATAGGCAGCCTATTGCAAAATATGGTACCCACTTTCAGTCACGAACGGCGTCGAAGGCCTGATTTTAAATTGTGGGCAGCGGCGTTGCGGATTAATCAAGTAGCGGGGACAGGAAGTTGCAAATTTCTAACAGTCAGCTGCAAATTGCTCCCTGAGGTGATTTTGGCTGCTCAAGCGTTCAATTTTATCCCAAAATTTCCTTAAAATTGGATAATTTTTAGTCCCGAATTTTCAATTTTTTAAAGATAATTTTTCGGCGTGAAGAAATTTTTGGACAGGCTAGATTGGGCAATTGGCCCTGCTGCCGCGCCTCCTCTGCCCCGCTGCGACGACGCTAACTCACGTGACTTCAATAGCTCCCTGATGGCTGCGTTGCTGATGATAAGACAAGAACTCGGTTAGCGCGTGCAGTTAAACCGCTCGTCCTGTGTCCAACCATAATGGCCTAGTGTGTCGCTGCTGTATTCGTTCAAGGTCGTTCAAGGTCACTGTTGTGATGATGCACATCGCTAGCAGCGTGTAAGGACTATGGCAGCAGTACTGTGTGGTGCGTGTGCTGAACAGAATTACATCAGTCGCAAGTCGACTCAGTTGAGGGACAACTTGAAGCGGTCGAAATCCGCGAACAAGCTGCTGGATCAGGGCAAGACGCAACCGGACCACATAGTCGTCGTCGGCAACGGTTCCGCTACCATCGATGACAGGCAAGTTAAGTAAGTAGCTTATGACCAGTTCACATCTACGACGGTTGAGTTGAGTCGAGTCAGCGTCGTAGGTGTGAACTGGCCATTACGGGCTACGGGGTGAAGGCCTAGTGTGGTTGATTGGGGCGGATGTATGACGGCTGGCTGCAAACCGCGGGTCCAACTGTTGGTTGTGGCAGGCAGTGGATGGCCGCATAGGGCGCTGCATATACCATTAGCTCATGCCACTTCCAAGATTGTAAAGCGCTTCTGATCACGTTTCTGACTCATGTAAAAAACCATATAGCAGGTACCGGATCGTTACCTAACCTTTTTTGGGTGCCATCGACGTTATTTCAGCGCGCTTTCCATCCAACGCAGCGCACGCAACGTACGCAACGCAACCGACGCAAAAGGCGCAACACAAGAAAATACACCGCTTCTATTTTGCGCGTTGACCGTTACGTCAATTGCGTACGTTACGTGGTCGTTTGCACGTGCACTTTTCTTGTACCTGCATCGTTTGTTGCGTAGTTTTTGCGTTCTTTGCATGTGTTGCATTGAATGTAAACCACGCTTTACTTTCTTGTTTCTCGTTGACCTTTCCTCTCACAGCCCTCCATACAAGTTTTGTACAGTTTAGGACTGTCTGTAGAAGAATAGGATGCAAGATTAAGTTATTAGTTAAACTTAATGAAAACGTGAGAAAATTAGTCTCAACAGAAGGTTTTAGAAAACGTGCGATTTGTGAGAAATTGCAAGATTCCTGACTAGAAAGGAAGGTTTTAACGGAAATCTGAGTGGCATGGTTACCGTTGACAGTCTATGCCCGTCGGCAACCCCCCACGACACCTGTTATCCCAAAATAGGGGTCTCAACTCCCAAAATTTGCGTGGCATATTGCGGCAAATCTGTATCGCTGCAGTGGTTACTGTTAACAGGCTACAGACATTTGTAAATGCCCTATTTGCTGCTTGCTTTGCCGACCATCCCTTTTTCCCCAAACAAGGGTACTAAACTGACCCCTTATTCACATTTGCCGTACTTTGGAGAGGGTCTTAGGGTCGGCCTTTCCTAGCGATAGCTAGGCTTTGGCGTATCTGCCCGGGTGTTTCAAGCCTCTGGCTACTGTCAACACTATGCTTTGTATGTGTGTATGATTAGTGTATTTTCGCCAGTCAGCGGCATTAGCACTACTCCAGTGCCGACGTCTCAGTCTGCCACTGCTAGTGGACGTGCTATGTCTGCTAGTACTAGTACTAGTGATGCTAGTATGACGTCATCGTCATCACTGAAACGAGTGATGAGTCTCGGTCGGTTGTCCCGACGTCGCTTCAACCACAAGAACCGTCCTCCACCAGTCACTGACGCCGTTCACACGCCAACTGGGTTAGTTACATAATCACAGCGACATTTTCATATCATATCATCGTGTACGTGTAGTAGGCACTTTAAGATCTATTGTTTGAATTGTCGGGGAAGGGGGGGGGGTTAGAGGGTTGAACACTTCAACTGTTTTTAGGCCCGACAGCAGAATGCTTCGCACATCTTAGCTATGACCTGGGCGTCTGTCTGTCCATCTGTCTGTCTGTCTGTCTGTCATATTGCTGTATTGTATCAGACTGTCGGTCGGACTCTGGAAGGTGGAAAAATTTAACCCCCAGCTAAGTTTTCACAATTCAAACACTGTTAAGAACATGTTACAAATGATGGTTAAAAACCAGAAATAAACTAAGAAATAACTAGATGGTCGTTATGACTCCGTCGACTGTTATGCCTCCACCAACATGTGACAAGAAGCTAGCTATCGCGGAGAGAGCACATAATGCGAAAAAAACGGAAATCACAAAGAATCTATTTATAGCCAAGCAATAACTGGACCGTGCCGCTGGTGATTGGTCTCGCACGACGAAAATGCAGTGTGACCAGCTGGTACTCAGTTTACCTACCCCAATGGGATGGAAGGCTGAGTGAATCTAGAAACGATGATGATGATGATGATACCTGTTTATTGTCTGTCAGGCCCAGTGGATTAGTGAGCGCACATTCTGCTGAGTATCTGCTCGCGTCAGTCAAGCCATCATCCTCGGCTGACAGCATGGATACGGATGCTGCAGTTGATCTGATCCAGCGGACCATTGATCTGGCTGGCGAAGGCTGTGGTACTGGTGGTGGTAGTATCGAGATACATCCACTGCATGGTAGTGTGCTGGGTCAGCAACACTGCTTCCAGGTAGGTCTCATTAGCTTTCTTACAAGTCTTTTCAGTTAGTTGCTCTCTGTTTGTTTCCAGGTCTTAACACGTGCTCCAAGAACTTTTTGAAATTGTCGACTCTTGAAACATCACTGCTTTCGCTAACGAGATATAAACTTTCACTGGTGTATGTACTATATAACGTTATTATATTAGCTTTGATCTTACCAGCGGTTTTTGTCATTTCTTATTGATGCATAAGTTAAATGCTTTCAACCATTAATTGCAGTCGATGGTCTATTTTGTGCTGATGTGCCGTCAAGTAACTACTCACTCACTGACTGTTTTTTTCCAGGTCTCAACACGTGCTGGCAACACGTACTTTGCCTGTCGGTCGGATGATGAACGTCGGCAATGGATGGAACAGTATGTCGTTTTATTTTATTTTTGTTTTATTTGTTATAGGTAAGTTGAGCTGCTGTTTGTGTCAGCTGTAGAACATTACTGTTTATGCATTTAAGTGGGCAGTTGTAAGTGTTATTTTGGCAGTTGAGTTTATTTCATTCTAGTTTATATCGCAAAGCGTACAAAGGCACTCAGTGTAGTTTAGTTTATTCTTTGTTTGTTTGTTATCAGTTTTCGTCGCACGGTGCTGCCACAGAGCGATCAACAGCAACTGAGAACAGAGCACCAGCTGAAACTTTGGCTGTTCGAGGCGAAGAATGTTTCACCTAAATATCGGTCTGATCATTGTTAGCTTTTTATTTCGGACTGGTGTTTTATTCGCAACTACAGAAATTAACAGTTAATCACGCAATTAATTGTTGCAAATTTTTTTAAAGATTACTATAATTTGAATCCTTTAATTTTTTGGTTGAGTCATGTCACTTGTAGCCATGACCCAGCTTTATATCAGTACAAGTTACCCCGACCCTGGCCTGTATTCGGGACCTGGCGTTTATGCAGATTCAGCTTTCAACTGAAATTTTGCGATGAGGTAAGTGAATTTTTAGGCTGCAGAATGTTGACACAAGGTACACTGTATCAGTGAATCTGTCACTTGCTGATGCACCATTTGTTAAGAACTGTTCAATTACTCACTCACTCTTTGTCACAGTCCTTCATTAATGTTTGTGTCTTGTTTGTCTATTTTTTGTTATATGGAAGAGAAATAAATATTTAGCTGTCTTTTTTATTGCTGCAATGAGGACAGATTGGAGACGTAAGCTGTCTAATGAAAGCTTGAAACAAACCTGTGGATGTCTGTCTGTGGGCCTCAATTGGTGGATTGCTTTATGTTTTTGTCGTAGAACACCAGGAGGTATCCTACAGCTGAGTTGACTAATGTAGCATTTCATATGTGTCAAACTCCACTACACGGACGGACGGATGAACAGACACAGCATGTTGTACAACATGCTGTGTCTGTTCATCTGTTCGTCCGTTGGTGGCAAGACCAGCAACGGATGAGACATGAACAAGTTGTAGATGTTATACAACATTTTGTTTACATGAGTCATAAACTGACTAAAAATAGCGGACGAAGCAAACGAACAAATTTTCATTTTGGCATGTTCTTGTGTCATTTTAAGTAGCGTGCTACTTAGTCATGCTATACAGGTCTATTTGGGTGAACCAAAAATCAATGCCATCCTGTACTTACCAGCACTCATCATACCGAATGCATCGCACATTTTACGCCGTTCAAGTTCCATGGCTTCCTGTGTTGCATTCAACTCTGTGTTGCACAGTTCTGGCTCATTTTGATACACATTTATGAGATTTTTGTCAGTGTTTATTGTTTACGTCAATTGCATCACTGATCACGTTGTCGAACGGGATTTCTATTGGTCGTTTCTATTGAATGTTGTACAACATGTTGTACAACTTGTTGGTATCAAACTTCACTATGCGAACACCACCCATGGACGAACGGACGAACAAACACAACATGTTGCCACATCCCAACATCTCGACATGTCAAGATGTTGGGATGTGGCAAAATGTTCATCCATTGGTGGCGAATTGTTGTACAGCAAGTTGGCAACATGTTGTGTGTGTTCGTTCGTTCGTTCGTTCGTGGGTGATGTTGTGTTCGTCCGTCTGTGTAGTGGAGTTTGACACTATGCCAGTCAGCGGTACCAATTGCTTGTCAGGTGCAGTATTTAAGTAACATGCTGATAATGCTGGGATGAATGGGTTTGTATGTACTCAGGTATTTCTGTGAGGTTTGCCTGGACAAGACTCTTTATGCACGTACTACATCCCGACTTAATGTCGACATGCTGTTCTGGGGAGAACACTTCGATCTCTTGTAAGCCTTAATCACCAAATCTCTTGTAAATCACTTAACTGTTGTTAGTTAGTAACCTTTAGTTTTTACATAATTATTTTACAGTTGCACTTTGATCTGTTGTAAGTCATAATTATTTAATCTCTTGCAAGTCTGTACTATTACATCATTGTGCTGGCTGTAACAAAGAGTGTTAATTGAATTGCTTTTCAGTGTGTTTTTTGCTTTGTATAATGCTACACGGTGTACTGCAAAAACTGTGGCACTTTCATTCTCTGTTAAAAATGTATTCTGTATCTAGTAAGCTAGCTCGTAATTTGCAGAGATTTTTTTTTGGCACATGGTGTGGTGTACTATATGTGTACGTGAATGTCATTGATGATGGCGATGGTTTTGCAGCAATCTGCCGCCGGTCGAGAAAATTACCATCATCATGTACCGAGAGGCTGACAAACGACACAAGAAAGATTTCTCTCATACTTTCGTCGGTACGTTACTTGCTTACTGCTACTAGTGCTGCTGCTAAGATAAAAGCAGTCTTGTATACTACTCGAGGGTACAGCCCACAAAATTCAGACAGAAATTGTTATTATTTGTTCAGATCTTGAATACTAAATGTCCGAGGGTTGAAAACTGATAAAAAGCCACAGCAAACTAAATGGACAGAAAATTACCCACAAATGAGACTACATTACTTTTTTGCAGAGCCATGAACAGCCTCTGAAAAAGAATTTGATTTCTCTGCTGTCTTCAGTGATATCGGCGATGCATTTCACGATCTTATGCACCAGAATAAAAATGATTTTTTTTCTTGCAAACCGGCGGTTGCTGCTGATATTATTTTTGTTAGACCTGTTATAAATAAATTCCATTCATGTGTAACTAACTGTAGGTTCGGTGGACATAGCAGCCAGTGAGGTGGCAGGTCGACAGATGACAGATCGTTGGTTTACTCTGAGTACCGCTGCATCATCAGCAGTCCGCAAGGATGCCCGACAAGTGACCTCGTCACCTGCTGTCATTAGAATCAAGGCTAACTATCGGTCCATCAAGATCCTACCTGTTGAGTTGTACAAACCATTAATTGAGGTACCTAATGTAGACATTTCCTAACATGGTCTTCTTGACTGATACAAAAACAAAATTAATTTTCATAAATTTCTGGAGATAAATGATTAACAAAATTTTAATCTGCACCAGTTGTAGTTAGTTGATTGCATGTGTGCAGTTCATTTAGACTAGCAACTGTGTTCGAGTGATTTGAGCTCTGAAATGGCTTTCTCTGAGTCTCCGGTCTAAGTTAACTCAGCCTTCTACCCCAGTAGGATGAGTAGTGACTGGTAGTAGCTTAAAGACTACATTTTAACATCTATGATTCTGTGTGTGCAGTTTATACAAATGAGCAGCAGCTGTATTCCAGTGATGCGAGCCTTGGAGTCGTCGCTGAGTCTGAGGTCCAAGGATGAGCTGGCAACGCTGCTTGTCACTGTTCTGCAAAGTGTAGACGCTGCTAGAGACTTCCTGGTTGAAGTCGTCATGGACGAAGTGAACCACGAAGGTAACTTTTCTCACCAGCTCAAGTTATTTGGTTTACTTGCTTAGTTCACGAAAATGCTGTATGTTGTGTTTGTCTCTAGATTTTTCTGGTGTTTATAGGGCCATGCTGTCGTCATAGTTTGGTCACCATTTTAGCTTCAGATAATCAGACTACAAACCCAAACTCTGGCAATGAACACAGTAAAATTATGTTTGTCGCCAGGGTTTAGATTTGTAGTCCTTGGGAGCCTATTTTGCAGCAGGAAATTCATATGTCACAATCTTGGAAACGTTAGAGACTACAAGAGTCGTAGAAATAAATAAGATTTGCAATAACTTGCAAGAAAAAAGAAACAAAGAACTGAGAAAAACTTTATGCATAGCTAACTTGCAGAGTTAGAAAAAACATAAGAAGATCTTGGGAAGATTAGTAGTAAGTTTTATAAATAAGGCTCCAGATTAGGTGTGGACCTACCAACGTGAATTTCAAATGGCTAATTGTGAAGCAGAGCTCATTAGAAGCTGGATGTTATGGACTTGCTATCACCAGTTTGCAGCATCGGAGTGCTCTGAGTTGCATGGTAACAACTCACACCAGTAGATGAAGTAATAGCTCAAGTGGAGAATGTTAATAAGTGTGTTTTTGTGTTTCTAGTTCTAGATTAAGCAGTAAGCACTAGTCTAAGGGGGCTGCAGTCTAGGGTTTCTCAATATCTAGGGGCCCCGATTCTTGCAGTTATTGTTGCTGAACACTGATTGAGATTCTATAACTGCTGCCCACGCCCATCTCTTGGGTTACAAGTTAGCAACTTGATTCACAGAATACTTTAGAATAATTGCTATCATGGGAAACACTGTTTTAGCTCAAAATGCACCACAAACCATTTGGTGGCCAGCCAGGCTCTGAGCCTGGACCCACTGGAGACCCTAGAGCGTTTCCTGATCTCTAACTGGATTGAAGGGTAGGAAATATGGGGAAAGAAAAGGAAATGGGTTTGTTAGAAGGAGGGAAAGGGTCCTGTAATTTTTTCAGCCTAGGACCCCTTAAAAGAGCTTAATCTGATGCTTTATGTGTTCGTATTGTGTGTTCAGACAATCGTAAGACATTGTTCCGAGGAAACAGCATTGCAACAAAGGCAATGGAAGCTTACATGAAGCTCGTAGGAGAAAAGGTAGTGTATGGTTTATTACATACATTACTCGGTATTTACGGATAACCAGTCTAGTCATAGCTGTTAAACTAACAAATTAACACATTCAATGAAATATTCATGGTTTAAAACAATATTTCACTCCATGTCTGTGACCTTAAATTTTGACTGTTTGAATTGTTGATAGGCATATCATTTAGTATGCAAATTTTGGTTTTTAGCACTGCCTTAACCCCAGCCGGGTTGGCCAGTACTCAATTTGCCTGCTCTGGATGGATGGAAGGCTGAGTTGACCATGGTTGTACAAAGATGGTCACCCATCCAGGTAGTAATCATTTGATAGTGACGTGACCAGGAGTCCAACTCATGCCATCTCATCAACATCATTAACTGACAGCAAAGCACGTGTGATGTGTTTGACAGTATCTGGCTGAGACTCTGGGAGACTCGGTGCGAATGGTGATGGAGTCGAGGGAGAGTTTTGAGGTTGACCCGGCTGTGATGGGCGTCGGCAGCAACAGCAGGTCTGAGCTGCAGAGACGACGTCGACGACTCACTGATTCTTGTACACTCATCTGGTACAAGATCCTCAACTCACAGTCACTGATGCCTCCGTAAGCCATTTGTCACAGCTTCGTGTGAATTTTCACGAATTTTTACTATCCATGGTAATGATGACAGTTTGTTTTTCAGCTGAGCTTTTTGTTTGTTTGTTTGATTCTTAATGTAATAACTCAGGAATTGCTACTCTTAGCTGTGGTGAAATTTTGCGTGAACATTATTTACCTCGACAACTGCAATAATTATATTGCATTTCAAGGTCATAGGTCAAAAAGATCAAGGTCACAGGACTGGATTCTTTTATGCTTTTTCATTGTGACATAATATTAATAGCTTGCTTACTGCATGCTAGGGTCAACTCAGCCTCCTAACCGCAGTAGGATGGGAAAAGAGTATTCGTTATTGGGCTTCATAGAGTAGAGGCTAAGGGAAGAAGGCCTAGTGTGGCTGATTGGCGAGGTGGTGTGTTTGTAACTTGTGCCTGCAGAGAGCTTCGTAGTGTGTTCGTGTCTCTGCGAGAGCGTTGCCAGCAACGTCACAGCAACGTCACGCAATACAGTGACGTCAGCGGTGACGTCACTTGTCAGCTGGTGAGTTCGTGTGTGTTCCTGCGGTTGCTGTGTCCTGCGATCTTGTCTCCGAGTCTGTTTGGCTTGTGTCAGCTGATGCCTCAGCAGAAAGTCTCACGCAATCTCACCCTCATCGCCAAAACCATCCAGGCGCTGGCCAACTTCACCAGGTTTGCTGCAGTGATGATTGCACAAGACTTTGTTTTGTTCTAGGCCAAGACAAAAAATCAAGATGATCAAGGCCAAGGATTTTGTTATCAAGGCCAAGGCTACTGTTCTTTGTCCATGAGGCCAAGGTCAGGTTTTTGAGGACACATTGCTGATACTGTATCTCATCATTATCATCATCGTGTGTGAAATTTATACTGCCTCCATTACATGGTTGGTGCTGTGGCTTGGCAGTAACGCATTGTACTCAATTAATAAAGTTACTTCGGTTACTTCCTGGATGGGTGACTGTCTGTGAGCAGGTAAACTTTTTCAGTAAGTAATCATTACTGAAGCCAACTCAACCTACCTCTATCTGTGGGATGGTAAAAAAAGTATCTGCTATTCTGCTGAGTAATCATGATAAATGCCAACAGTGAATATAGTTACTACAGACTTGTCTTCATGGCAGAGCTACTTGAACGTTAATGGTAAGTTGTACAAGTTAGATATTTGGGTGTAATTTTCTGTAGAGCCAGGTTTCCAGTCTGTATCTACAGAAGATCAAAAGTGACTGAGATGTTGTTCTAGACATTTATTTGCTTGCTATTTAATACAATATTGTGAGTTTTTAGTAGTTTGATGCTGCCGGTTGCTCGTTATAATGAGCAGTTCTGACCTATAGAAGTCCTGCTCCCACAAATTTTTAATACTGTGGTATCTGTCCTATCTTGCACTTTAGTCTAGAAATATTTGCTGCCTAAGCGGAAACTGAAATCAGTGGTTATAATGCATAGTTTCCATGTATATTTTTGCTGCAGTGATGATAAGTTGCTGTCGTGCTGCTGTATGCCAAGGTTCGAGGGTAAAGAAGGGTATATGACATTCATGAACTCTTTCATTGAAGACCATATTCCTGAAATGAAGAAATTCCTTGACCAGCTTTCGGTAAAATTGTTGTTCTAAATTTATTTTTGTTGTTGAATTAATATTGTTACTGCAAAATGTATCTGCATTTAAATTTTATTTTGTGATTTTTTTACCTCACAGGTGTACTGTACTGTATTTCGGTTAAAATCCGTCTCCACTAACTTTTTTTTTATTTTTGTTATAAAATTTGGCTACAGTCATGGCAAATTCTACATCTGGGAAAAAGTTACTGCATTTACGTAATCTTATAGCATCTTAATCATTATTAACACTACGTTTATCTTAAGTTTAGCTGTGGAATGCACTAACAAAACGTGGGAAATAAACACTCTGTAGTTGTCTAATATGAGTATTTTTGTTTAGTCTGTGGCAGCTAAGAGTTCAGTGATATCTTGGCCATGCCATGCTGTACGTTGATTTCATTTTTCTAGGCTATCTGCTGTGGAGGCAAGAGTCATGCCAGTAAATATAGTCTCATTATTACCTTAGCCAAAGTTACTAAAGTGTGGACATTTTTTTTACAATTGACATATGTATCAGTTGTTTTAAGACCGTTGTTTTTGCCAGGTGGCAACACACGGTTGTCGTCGGTCATTTGAGGTCTGTGATCGCTCATAGTTACTGCCACAGAAGCAAGGGCATGGCAGTATTGTTTTCAGCGTTGGGCTTTGTTAACACGATAACTCATGATCTGCTGTACTTAGTTTGATGAAGTTTTGCGTGAACATATTTCGACAACTTCTAAAACCTTATTGAATATCAGGGTCACAGGTCAAGATTACATAGGTTTTTTCCTGTTTTTCTTACATGCATGATACCGCTTGAGTCAGTTGGTTGCATTCACAAAAGGTACTGCTTGTGGAAGCGACTGCGGCTACCAGCAGGCAGTACTTAGTTTTGAATAAGACTGAACAATCTGTTTGATGATTGCTTTGCATTGTAGCTGGTGGGCGTTGCTAGTTCTGGTCCAGTGTTCAGTGGACACATTGACCATGGCAAGGAGGCATCACAGCTTCACTCGCTGCTTGCTGAGCTGCTCGATAAAGTTGACAATAAGGTACAAGACTCGGCACCTTATCTCCACACTTCTCTCTAGGCTTCCTGATAATTTTTGTTCTGCTAAGATTTTTTAAAGGATTTCGTACATCAGTCACTGCCAATGGCCAGTTAGTTATCTTGTGTTTTTCACGTAATGTAGGTAAAACTATGCTTAGTTTTGCAATTTTCTTCATTTATTATTCAGTGATAATTCAAGTGCATTTGTAATTTTTTCTAAGCTGTGGCATGTCAAAGTTTTCAGAATTATTCCTAAGTTTTTAAAAGATTTTTTTTGTAAACTGCAGTTTTAAAAGATCTGTAAGTTTGACTTTTGATCTTATGTCAGTTAGGCTTTGGGACACTAGCACTGCAGTTTGCTGCCCATTGCTTTTGGCTTTGTATTTTCAGACTCTTTTTTTTGTACGTAGCTTTCATGTCTGTGCCATCTATATTGGCTGAAAAGTGTTGACAGTTGCAGGTTTTTCATTTGCTCATATCATTTTTTTATGCCATAGAATTGTGCAAGTGCGGTCGGTATTTGATAATGTTGTAACAGATTCTGTGCTTTCATGTACAGTACAGATGTCTCTGCATGTGTATTCAGTGTTTTGATGGACTTTTTGAACAGAAGTCGGTGGATGCCGTGGACAAGTTGCGGCAGATCGTGGCAGACATCTCGGTTGCCATGGCGGATGCCAGCCAACGCGCCTCACAGCATGTGGACTGCCGTAGCTGTGAATATGACAATGTCAAGCCAGCATCAGTGACAGAAGTCAACACTATGAATTCCCATAGCTGTCAGTATGACAGTGTCATGCCAGCTTCAGCCACAAAAGTCGACACGTCAGACGTGTCAACCGATGTAGAAATGTTGACACATGAACGCTTTGTGTTGAACACGTCGATGACGCTGTCGCCACCTGTCGTGGGAACTGTAACAGCCAGCGCGCCGGCGCGAACTCGGGTCTCTATGCACGAGATGCTCTCTGACAGTAGTGGCTACGTGTCATTCACTTCACCCAGCGTCTGTCCAGAGAAGGCTGCGGACGTGGAGCGAGAGTGGAGGCAGATTGTCGATGCTGCTGAGACACTGATAGCATCCAGTACGACGAGCAGCATCAGTGAGTTGACCGATGCATTGTCATCATCCTCTGAGAATCTCGTGGACAGCAGCTCCGTGTACTCTGATCAACGGCCAACATTTGCAGTAGGGGAGCCTTTAATGTCAGCCCCCAGTCCCTTGAAGTCAGCCCCTAATCCCTCAAATTCTGCCCCCATGCAGTCATCGAAGTTAGCCCCGGGGCCATCAAAATTGCAGCAACCGCCACCACCATTGTCATTTGCGAACCCGCTGTTTATCTACAGACGACAAACTTCATTTGACAGTGCAGCTGGTGTGAGCAGGAGCGGCAGCAGTGGCGGCATGCATAAGTCATCTAGCTTGTCATCAGTAGTTGAATCAAGCAGTGTCAGAGGAAACCCAGCTGCTGCTAGTGCTGATGGGGCAGCTTTGGTGGCTGACCAAAGCAGCGGTCCTAGACATTCAGTCCACATTCGACAAAGGGTTGGCAACAGTGGTGTGCAAGCCTCACAGAGCAAGGAATGCCTCACTGACAGTACAGGCAATGCGGCCCAGCCTCAGATTGCACGTCACAGTGCCATACTGTCAGCAGCCGAACTAACAACCCAGCCATCTCGCCTGACCGGCAGCCATTCACACAGTACTGTGCTGTCTGATGGCTCCGGCATTGGCACAGAGCAGTCGACCCACAATGCAGTGGGACTACTAGACACACCGCCTGACAGTCCTTTTAGTGTCTCCACCAATGGCCACAGAGCAACTGGTAACCACAAAGTCAGAGCATCACAAAGCAATGTTCGCATGGGAGTCTGTTCAGTGCAGCGAGGAAGAGAGAAGTCAAAGATCGAAGTAAGACCTCCTGTATACTTTCTAGCATAGACTGCAATACCTATACAGTAGGGGCAGCAGGGGCGGTATACATAACAATGTCGTAACTTTACTTCCAAACTAAAATCGATTTAGGTCAGATGTAGTGCTAAGTCGATATGCATAACGACGTCGTAGGACTAGTCAGACGCCTATGTTCGAACTAACTCTAGTTGCTCCAGCGACCTGTCGTAAATATTTAGTCGGTTGTTGTCAGTGTAAACTAATGTCGCTAAAGAGCAGCTGCAATCACGTCATGTGTCGTATATAATTTCTGGCGAGTCATTTACGCTATTGAAACTAATTCTAGTATTCATAGTTGCCGAATAAAACATTTAGCATTCGATAAATTTCATTTATTCACATCGCGCATTCTTACTTAGCCCATGGAGCTGTAACTAGGATCGAGCACGCCCGTGACTGCAGCAGACGACAAGTCAGGCCATATCTATTTTTAGCTGCAGAGTGCATTTAGCCAGGAAATTTCAGAGTCAAACTTGCCCGACGTCAACTAAGTCGCGACTAGCTAGTCGCTCGCTACGACAGCGTTTTGCATGCTGTCGAACGTAACTTTCTAGTTTGGAAGTAGTTGGTCGCGATGTAGGCCTTCCGTCCAAACTAAGCTATGACGTTGTTATGCATACCGCCCCAGTTGCAGAGTAGATGCACCCTACAAAGTTAATTGCGGCCCTAACTTTGAGCTAAAAAGCCAATAAAATGCATGCAGCATCAGCATCATCTGTGATCTTATGCTTATCAGTTGTTTATATTAGCTTAACTTATGTTAAGCATACTACTTTTATTATAGTAGTTTTCAACAGAATTGCTTTGCTTTAATGGCCCCTCAGACCTCGCTGTCACTGGGGGCGTTTGCAGCACTCCCCCAGACTCAACCCCCTTTGATGCTTTTGGCAACCTTGCTGCACCAAGAATGGATAGGTGTTGCTGCCACTGCTTTTTGCTGCTAATGTGGTTGCTTTTTTACCAGCCAGTTTTTTTGGAATTTTTTTTGATTCGTTCATGGTGAATCTCTATAATAGGATTCAGTTAAAAGTGTTGCCACATAAATTTAACCTCTCTCCAGTCAGACTTTTCCCCTTTTGCTCAATTTCGGTACATGTCGTGGCACACTTTCGGCCATAGCATTTTAAAATTCCTTCTGCGGCCACTGCATGGATATTCATACCCAGCTGTGTGTGTGCTCGCAGTATGAGCTGGAGTTGAACACTTTGCGCCAGCAGCTGAGTGCGACCCAGTCAGCCCTGGATGACGTCATGTCTCAACTCTCACATGAGAAATCTCTGAGCCTCCAGCAACACAGTGACTGGCAGTGCAGACTACGTGAGGCCGAGGACAGACACAGACAGCGTGAAGTCGAGCTCATGGCCGAGCTCACTCAAGCCAAGCAGCGCGAGGCCGAGCTGGTGGCGGAACTGGGTCAAGTCAGACAGCGAGAGGCCGAGGTGACCTTTGACCTGACCCAGCAGCGCAGCCGAGCGTCGGAGATGAGCATTGAACTGGCTCGGGCAAAACGGCATGACTCCGAAGTCAACGACGAGCTCCGTCGTCTTACACACATGTAAGCAATAAGCAAAGTACTCTCATCTCTGACTGGTGGGCTGGCATGCTGTAGTTTTGCAGTGAGGATTCTGCAGGTGTCTAAGCACATCTGTGGATTATAATATACTAGTGGATTATAATAAACCAAAACTGACGTTGCTACTACAGTTATTATTAGGCTGAATCGCTTTAGCACAAGCGATTCTATCTGCAGCTACCAATTTTTTCCATAGCATCATATGTCTGTCATCTGTACCCTGCTTATACTATTTAACGGGTTTACGTGACATTTGACGGGTACACTTGCGGGGTTCGATGACGCATCCCCTGATTTCCACAGGAAGGGGGACTTGAAGAGTTGAACCTTTCGGCTAGAATTTGGAATTGCAATTTGCATTCTGCCATCAATGTGATGTCGACTCAGCCGTCTATCCTCCGTGGGACGGTAAAATGAGTAGTAACTCATTTACATGGGTTACGGAAGGTGGGGATCTTGGTACAGCTGACTGGGGTTGCCTATAGCCGGCCGCTGCGCCAGCCTGTGTCTGCAAGCTGCAGGCAGTGGCCGTGCGGCAGGCGGCTCTGGTTAGTGACGAAAGCGCATTAGAGGCGTGTTTGCGACGATGCGCTATACAAATTGATGACCTTTACCTTTTTACCTTTTAATAGAAATGAAGAGCGATTCTGCATTTTCTCAGATCGCTTTAAACTTGTTGTGATAATTGCATTGACGCAGGTTGGCCGACCAGCAGAAGAACGCAGCTAGTCAGTCGTCAGGTTCTGTTGTTGAACACGGTGCTCAGAGCAATCTTTCTTCTCAGCGTTATCAGCGTCGTGGCGTGTATCGTCGGTTCGACTCAACTGCAAGTTCACAGTCACTAGCTTCTACTGGTGCTGCTGCTGCTGCTGCTGTCATCGATCCGCATCAACGCCGTCTTCGCTCTGACTCAAGTTTGATGACAGCGTCCACCGATTCACACTGGACTCAGCAGCCATTCTGAGTCATAACCCTAACCTCCATGTAAAATGAGTACCAGTCTGACTGGTTGAGGTTATGGCCTAGCACATTCACCCGTGTCTCGTGGCTGGTACACTTTGTGATCCCATATGGCAGGTCTCTGTAGCCCGGAAATTGGTTTTCCACAAAGAGCTATACTACTGGACCATTTTAACCAATCATTCTCAGCCATACCAAATACATAGGGACACAACAATCATGTTGTGTCTAATGTGCCATTTCTGAGCCATCCGTGGTCGCAAATTTGGTCCGAAATTTAAAAATTTCGTCCAAACTTGTGAATTAAGTTTTTCTCATCCAAAATTGTACATTTCATGATTTCGTTCATTTTTCGTTCAGTATGTTGTTTTGAGTTTTCCACAGAGAAATGGTTTCCATAAACAATGTATTTATTTTTGTATCATTTGAGATGATATGGACTTGTGTGGACTGTGTGGTCAGTTGTAGTTACGAGACGTTTCTCTGTTATGTGTCGTGAGACATTGAAATAATTACTAACCATGTCATTGCATTCTTATTGTTTCTGTTTGTCACCAGCCAACAGCTGTAGAGTTGTTTTATAGTGTTGTTTGTTGTTTTTAGATTTTTTGAGGACTTTTGACCATCACATGCTGTCCACATTTTATCCAGTGTTCCACATGTGAATGAGTCCCCTCACTTTTTTATTCTCCTGTTTCTGTATTTCGTTCATCTTAGTTACCTATTCACAATGTAAAAGCACAGTATGTGTGTACAGAAAAACTATAATACGTCAAGTGGACAATGTTTTAATGGATGTTGGGTTTTTCTACAGAAGCCGGGGTTTTAGGTCACTTGTATGAATAGAAGTCGAGGGAGGGGTTGTATGTATTAAGTTTTACAGTATTTGCGCCGCTGCATTATTGTCCAATTGCTATCCTGGTCTATTCACATGTACAGATGCTTATAAATGCTTGTGGCCAGTACTCATCAGTAAAGGTGTGGTTACATTGTAACAGAACGTTTTTGGGAGTGTTCTGCAAACATACTGGGTTTCATTTTGCAAGAACGTTTTAACATTTCTTAACAGGTTTGCATGCAGGTTAAGTTAGGAGACAGGATACATGTGACAGCATTTGCTATAATTCACTTGCTTGGTTTAATTGTGCTCTCATAAGTGCCTTTCTAGTTGAAAATGTAACCACAGCTTAAATGATATGATTTGACTTTGGTGGCACGTATTTATTGCTTGTGTGCTTGTAGTTGCTGGCTTCTGTAATTTGTTACTAGCTGACATTGTAGGCTTATGTAGACTCTAGGCTTATGTAGACTCTAGTAGTTCAGTGGTGCTTCTTATGGCTGTTTTCACGGCCAGAACTTTATATCCAAAGCAAATATGTAACCAAACTTGTTGTTCAAGGCTTTTACTGCAAAGTTGATGTTTCAGTGCTTGTTTTATGAAAAAAATCAGCGTAAAAAATTTTTTTTTTCCACTTGGTCATCGTGACTCTTCTGTGAAGACTTCATGGGCTTTTTAGGTTAAACTGGTCATCAAAGGCATTAGAATGAAATGAACTAATGTTTGGTGTAGTGCTTCTTGTAACATAAATGGAACAATGCGGAAATGAAATAAAACCCCAAAAAACCCACCATGTTGGGTTTTTTGGGTTTTTCAAAAAAAAACGTTTTTGCAACCCTGGTTGTATACATTGTGTGCATTGCATTGGATGGAGACCATGCTTAATATGTTATAACTAACTACTATTCTGTGGTATTCTGCCCTTTGGGCAGGTTTTCGTTTTCATCAACACCATCTTGTCAACTCCTGTGCCAGCTTCTTGAGTTGTGAATAATCCATGTCTCTGTCACTTGTCTCCAGTAGCCAACTGAGTAGCATTTCTTTCGGTCTCCCTCTTCCCTTTTTCCCTGGCAGTCGACCTTCCAACACTGTTCTCACCAAAGAACCATGACGCAACACGTCCCAACCACCTCTTGTGTCTATTCCTCAGTGTGTCCATGAGTTCCCTTCTTGTTTCAACTGTTCTTAGTATTTCATGGTTTTTTTGTGCTCCATCCTACTCCATATCTTAGGCATAGTTAAATGTGTTAACTAGTACAGGGTAGAAATTTTCCACACACACCTTGTCACAGTTTTGTTATTAGAGGTAACAACCTCGTGTGCCTTGATCACAAATCATTTATTTACAGGCTTTTTAGAGATTTTTAAAACTATCGGTACCAACTCGAGACATATCACGTTGTTGCTATTGTTTAAGTCTTTGCCATGTATCATTACTTTTATTCATGTGAGTGCATTAGTAAACAATGTAGGCTGTGTGTTACTGTTGCAGATTAGTGCTGATTTTACTGTGTATTGTGTAAATTGCAGTGCCTGACATGTCGTAATAGGCTATGATGGTTTAACCAGGAGATAGATGGAATAGCATGCACTTTGCGCATGTTTTTAATTAAGTATTTTTATACAGTCAGTTTTGGCTATTTCATGTAACTGTCATGTACATAGTATTTATCTTTTGATGCTGACAGGTTTTTATGCACAGTATGCACTTACTTACGCATTGATGGCAGTCATTTAGTCATGTTGCTATTAATTTACTTTTTATTACTGGTAGTATTATGACCACTGCATTCTGGACATTAGGTTGACAAGATACAACCGAATGTTTTATGAGACATTTTATATGTCTGGTCGGATTTGTACAACTGTGATGACAGATGATGACATACTGAGCAAATTATCCCAATCGCTTGTCCCAGTAATTGACTGGTCCGGTGTAGCGGCATTAGTTTGCATTTGGTCAGGTTCCGGTTCACTATAGCCAAGGTCTGCCATAGCCAAAGATTGAATTTTTCCCTATTTCTAAGTTCCTCACCTTCGCGCTGTTCGGACTAGTGCCCCTTCAGACCCATGAACTGACTCCGTTCCAGTCATTGAGGACCAGTGTTCGGCGGCGCCGTCGGTCAGCACGTTGCCGTTTTCCAACAGACACCTGCAAATTTTCTTTACAGCAGATTATGGGTGCTCGGAATGTTAATTTGTCTCCTAACTTTCCCTAAAATCGAGTGTTTTCAGCCAAAAGTTTTTGGACAAGAAAGTTTTCCAAGAATTTGCGACAGTCCAAAATTTAGGAGTGCGGGCAATTGCACCCCCCTGCTCCCTCTCGGCCACGACGCCACTGTCTACAGGGTGCGGCAGAAAAAAGTAGCCCCCTAAAGTTTTTCGCTGTTTTCTCAGCAACCGTTTAGCATTTTAATCTGAAAATTTACACATTTATTTACTAAATTGCTCTACGGCTAAATGCTAAATAAAATTTGATTTCATTGAAAAATGACCAAGTTATAGATTTTTTAACATGACCGCTTACCGATTTTTCAGCGTGAAAAAATGCTCAAGCTACAACACCAGTTCAATAACATCGTTGAAACAAGTCAATCAACACAGTTAACTAATGATCAGATGCCACAATTCCATTGTCACTGTGAATGTTCGAAGTGTCCACCGACAGCTCCAAGCTCCCAACACAAGCCTTCAGTCGCTTGATTTGAAAAGTCTTTCACAGTCTTGTCAATCGGTCCTTGTGGTAGGTTTCTCCAGATAACCTGAAGCGATTCCTTGAGTTCCGCGATTGTTTTTGGCTTTGTTTTAAGCTTGCAGTAAGCTCCAACATTGCACACCACACGTGATA
>Ga0056128_1001715_pt1 | contig 25097 bp, 16 predicted proteins | sample WorMetLIZISLAND2_FD_71113 | JGI IMG/M metagenome (GOLD analysis project Ga0056128, IMG submission 71113) | Marine gutless worms symbiont microbial communities from Max Planck institute for Marine Microbiology, Germany - Olavius geniculatus... ... | reverse complement strand
GTTCTGGAAACATTTTCAGACAGTCGCTAAAAACGTTTTTGTTTTCACAGTACTAGTGTGTTCAGCGCATTAGAGGTTTTGACGACAATGCGCTATATAAATTCACATTTGACATTTGGCGTTGCCCACCTAACATGCCAAAGAAGCAATAGAAGGATCAGATCGCTCAGACGTGATGACACATCTCCCCAGGCGCCTCTACTGTGACCCCCTGATGATGGCTGCCAGCATGACAACTGAGTGCAGCGCACGGCAGGGGTTGTGGCATGACATCACCGGCATCAACTGACGTCATGACCAATCAAGCAAGGGTGCACATCCAGATGTCAGCGTCATTGGATAAGCATCAATCCGATCCGGATTGGCAGATGTTTCATCCAACATAAAGCAGAAGGCACGTCTTCTCATGCATTGTGTTGTCGTAAGTCGACGTCGCACTTCGTTGTGTGTTATTGCACGTCGTTGTCATTGTATCTTGCTGTTGTGCATTGCCGTCGTCAAGTGACAAAACATACCATTGTTTTCTGACTAAATGTCTATAGACGAATTCGCAATCAGGAATCAGGCTATTGTCTAGGCCTATGCAGAGTGTGAACTGTGAAGAAATTTACAGCGGCAGACGACTGCCACCTACAAAGCGTCCACTGAGCAGTTATAATTACGGAGCAAATGTCTGAAAAACTTGACAACTTTCGTGACTGGTAATGTACGTGACAACTGTTATCCGCACATCCGTCTTTTACCCACACGTTCGCACTTAGCATCCGCAGATTTTATCCGCCTTTCACCTGCTGCCACATCCGTACATCCGCTTATTACCCATAGCCAGCAGTGGTGCTTGGTCGGTGCCTTGACGCCGACTGCTACTCACGCTCCCTCCCCAATAGCGCACAGCGGCCTCGCACACCGCCTCGCTAATTACCCCGATCCTCGCCCGAATTCCTCGCACGCTCCCTCGCACTATACACTCCTCGCACCTCGCGCCTCGCACTTCACCATAGCCCGTAAAACAGTGCGATATTTCCGAACTGACTTCACTAATTTGGAAGATGAAACGTAAACAAGTAACAAAACATCGTCTAACGCCGAAAGTGCTCACCTTTCCCGTTGATGCGGCAGAAGGATAAACGGTACTGTTAATAACGTTCGATTAATGCGTATATCCTAACAAAACGAACATTCAGGCGCATAATAAGTCGACTAAAACATGTAAACAACGAAGATTCACTACCATTTTCTACTTGCGCCATCTGGCGAGAAGTAGCGCATTAACTTGACAGTATCGCCACCTAGCGAATGATTTTTATTAAACAGTCTGTGGGCTCTACGGGCACAGGATATCCAAGCGAAAGTTTCGCGATCGCGAACTTCGATCAAACTTCCTTGAAAAGTCAGTTGTTTGGCAGAGATAATGTAAATTATATAATAATCTATAGACTTCCAATAATAGACTTCCAGTCTAGGTAATATTCTATTTAAATCCCGATTATTAGCCGACCGTCGGACCGTACTTAATGAAGCTGGTATAGGCCCTAACGGTCGAGCTATTGGTACGAGTTGTCGTTCGTCTGTCCGTCTGTCTGTCACGGATGTATTGTGGTTAAACGGTGCTAGATAGGACCTAAGTTGCTCTTCATCACTAATGGCTTTTAAATGGCATGTTAATCATTGACCTTGGATGACCTTGAAGGGTCATAAGTAACGCATATGGTATGGCAATCGTGTGGTATTGTGGCTAAACGGTAAGTTTTAGGGGGTTGGCAATAGTACCATTAGATATCGCCCTGGCGACTTTTTATATTTGTCTGCCAATAGTAACCATGTTTCCATCTGCAGCGGTTTGGCCGCAATTTTCAGTGAAAAGTTTCAAGCTATAAGTGCCCGTATCTCGGAAACGGTTAGAGGTAGAGCTAAGGTTACTAGTAATCACTAATAGAAAGTGGCATACGCCTTTTCCCGATAACATGGAAATCATCAACCTTGGATGACCTTCACGATCACTGACAACCAGTATGGTCGGCTATAGCGACAGCTGGGCTTCTTGTTTTGTCTTGTGATTGTGAATGCATCATTAAAGCGTGGTTTCCAGCTAAACACATATGCAACGTACGGAATGATCTTGAGAAAGTATGTGTAACAAATGGAATGAACGTACGTAAGAAAATAAGTAAGAAAGTTGCCTAAGTGCGCAGCAGACCGCTGGCGTCATTTCAGTAGGCCTAATTCATTTGAGGTCTCACTTTCTTCATCTCCCTCCATTTTCTTTTAGCCCCCCTCTTCTCTTTTCTTTTTTCTTCTCCTCCCCTCTTCTCTTAGAAGTAGGCCCCTTCAAATCCACGTAGATGGCCTGGGTAGCGTTGTAAGCTCCCCTGCAGCGGGGTCTGGGGCCAGTGGCGTAGCCAGACATTTCAATTGGGAGGCTCGTCTCCCTTCCCCTCCCCTTCCTTTCTTTTTTTGTCCCTCCCTTTTATGTCCCTTTTCTTTTGCCCCTCTCGTCCCTAACCCTGTCTTTCCCTATTTACCTCCCCTCCCTTCCCTTAGAAGTATATAGGACCCCTAAAATCCAGCTAGGAGTCTGGAAGAGCGCTGTGAGCTCCTCCAACAAGATCTGGGGCGGAGCCCCAGCCGAAATCGAATTGGGTGCATTTTAGCTTTAAAAGATGAGATCCGGTAGCAACAATTTTAATTATTTTCCCGAAAATAAACTGCCCAAATTATAACAAATTTCGTGCAGTTTAAAGTCTTATAGGGAATTTTTTTTATTAGTGCGCCGCGAATAAGCCAGGGATGACTGAATCACTTTTCTCTGCTATAGGCCTAGGCCAGGTAGCAGTTCTGCTGACTGTAGTCTGGACGTAGCTGGATAAGTTGTAACGAAACGGCTGAAGACCGCCTTAAGTCGTAATGTAAGCACACGCATCAGCTGATAACATTTTCTGCATAGGCCTACGATATGACTGTTATGAGGCCTATACTCGTTATCTGCAGTGAACCATTGAAGTGTAACGGTAGCGGCAACAACAGGAGAACAGGGGACGCGCTTGCATTAATATTTTAGGCGGCGATAAAACGAAAACAGAACTGAGACAAAATCGCATGCGTTCGCTGACCTCTTGTCGCTGTTCTGCATTCATACGGTGAACCAAATAAGCTCTAATATGAAAATAATGAACTGCTACCTTGCAGTGATTTTTCGGCGACGAGAACGTCACAGACATCTGCAAATTCTGCGTGGCTGATGACGCGACATTGGATGCCGTCAAGATTCGCTAAGACTAAAGTCTTAAACCCACAACATTTGCTGTAACGAAACATTTGGTACCGACTTTGTTCTTAAACCAAACTGAAGTCTCAGCGAAAGTAGACCGCACCCATTGTGTCAGATTAAAAACGAATCGCAGACCAGGAAAAATGGTTGCGTGACTAGATAAAAGAAAAACATTCGGTAACGATATACCTTCGTGCTTTTCAAACTTAGAAATCATCGGTCAAGTTGAGAGGCAACGAGTTCCAGACAGTTGAGTCAGTGTGACAGAAAGCCCGGCCGTGGAACACGGTCCTAACTGCAACGACTTGAAGTATGTTCACTGAAGAACATGGTGTCGTGAAGTGATCCGGAACTGGAGATAGGCCTATATCGTGGTCATCAGCTTATTATTACTTTAACCGAAAGAAAGAGCTTATGATTTTTCCCTGAGCCCTTTTGCCGGTTTGTTCGCAAGATTAGGCACGTACTCAAAGTCTCAAGGAACTGAGAAATTCTTGGCGTAGTGAGAGCAAAGAACTTTAGTGGCTATCCGGATCCTCGTTTCACGGATTTGTAAGTCTGGCAGAGGTTTATGTTTCTTGTGCGCTTTTAGTTGTTGTTTTATCATCATTGTTATCATTACTTTTATTATCATTATCGGTTACATAACATTGCTGCTCTCATCTTACAGTTTAGTGATGGGCGGGTTCCGCGAATTATCGGCTACGTCAAGTATCGGTACAAGTCAAGTGCGGTCGGGGTCAGTGCGGTGCTGTAAAGATGACCAATAGGGTCCGTTGTAGTTACAGAGCTGACGCGCGTGCGCAAGATTTCTACTTCCGGTTTGTTCTTTCCAGTGACACGTTCTACATTGCGTGCAGACCGTCAGATATTCCGTCGAGCAGTAAACGAATGTAAACAGTAAACAGTACACGAATTCTCCATGATGGAATACCGCCCGGTCGAAGAAAAACCGCGAGATGCATAACGACGGTTCAACGTCAAACAAGCCTGTTGATTTCGGTGCCAACTGAAAGCGCATATATGACTTCTTATTAGTAAACACGATTTGGAAACTGTCTAGTCTAAGGGCAGCAGTTCCATATTCGGATTAATGGATCTTGGTTCCGCCATTCTTTGGTCGGATCAGAATTCGAACGCGCCCAGTCCGTCGTATGCGTGCCGAGAAATAGCAGTCTTCAGTTGCAGCGCCTGATAACAGGCGGTGGCGCCGCCAAGTGAGCTGCCGATGCTCTGACGTGGACATCGGGTCGTGTGCAATAACGCGGCATTGTGCAACGCTGAAAGAATAACCATCTGCTGCCAGCTATGATGTGTCGGGTGCAGTACAGTGACTCCATGACGCGTGGGAAGCATTTAGACATCAGCGTCTAAAACAGCTGGCGTCGACAGAGACATTTCTTTATATAATAATTCCGGAAACTACATTTTCGCGCAAAACGACTTTGTTCCTGGGCAATCGAAGAAATATCGTCCCACAAAGAATATTCATACGCCTGATTGACTACTCACGGACGGCAGTGAAATAATGTTGAAGCAATCGCTGTAAATTGAGTGTGTTTTGTCAGTTCTAGCGGTATGCTGGACGAGGTGATTACGTCATCGATGACGTCACATCCGGTCCGCCAGTGCGATCCGACACAGTACCAGGCCAAGTACAAGAAGAAAAGAGTGAGGCGCCCGAAGACTTCGAAAGACACGGCGTGCGTTGATCAGGCCGGAAACAGTGCAAGTCCTATGTATTGCGTCGGTGGCGGTCTGTCGGTAAAAAGTTCCCGCAATGAACAGCAAGTTACACCAGGGTCTGCTGCCGCAGCCGTCATGGACAACCTTCTGCACGTGCACGTCGAGACTTCTCTTCAGATGGACGACAAAAAACAACCGACTCCAGCCAACGGTCGACGGCCGGAGAAGGACTTGGAAATGGGAGTTGAAAGAAGTTGGCTGATGACGGTCCGCGAGAAGCTGATATCGATGATCCAGGCTTCCGACAACAAATTGGCGATGAAGTTGTTCGGAAACCGCAACGCGCTGATGAAGGAGCGACTGAGACACCGCGCAGCCAACAACTGGATTATACACCCGTGCAGCGACTTCCGGTGTGTTCTATTACCAAGTTTAGTTTTATTTTATTCGGCATAACTGTCATTCCAACATGTATTGAGTTTATTTTATGCAAGTATTTTGTCAATTTTTGCAGCTATAACTACTGCGGTATTACTTTGCACCGATTTCAGTTGATTGTTGTAAATTCTGCAGTCAAAAGCAGCTATCTTCCTAGTCTTCTGACATAGCCTATCGGTTTTCGGGCGACTGTCACACGGTGTCCGGTTGTGAATAGGTTTAGTTTTTTTTCGTCTGAACTTGACACGATGCTTCGCGTTGAGCAATAAACTAAAACGCGCTGACATCAAGCCATCACGCTGCCGCATGGATAATGAACGACGATAATGTCTGCACATCGCCGATATCGGTGTGAGTTTTTCCTGACATTTTCGCTTACGCCTGCAATAAATATTACGTGAAATTCGCCGTAAGCTGCGGGAGGCTGCAATCAATCAATCAATCAATCAAGTTTATTTCAGACAGAAACGTCCACAGAACACAGGTAAAATAATAAAAGCAATAGAAGCAATAAAAGTGGTAAAAAAGAAAAGCAAAAATAAAACATATACACATCACACAATGTCTTCGTTGAGGTCAAACTTCCGAGCATAATAATTTGTCATCGTTGTCGACTGTCGATGCCTCGGACAACGTCGGGTACGAAAAAAGCAGCATTTTTAGCTCGCGATGCACAAGTTAATTGTCCTGCTGTCCGTTTGTCCATTTCTCTGAATCGCTTATAGGCCTCTGTTGTGGTGTTGCCATATCAGCGCGTTTATTCCTATTGGTCGAAACGACAGAAAAAACAGGCAGGAAAATATACAACATATAAAAATTTTAAAACACGAAAATTACAAACCAAGCTGCATTTATTATCATAGTCTAGAATTCTTGACGTTGTAGTATGTTTGATTGCTTCAGCTGTTTTGTTAGGCCCTACTTGGCAATTAGGCCTAATTACAGGGTTAACGCCCCAAAATAATAGGCCTAACTTGGAGTCTATGCCTCTTTGATAGGGAAAACCCACCACATATATACGGTGCCATGTGGGAATACAGTTGGATTACACGTCGTTACCTACCACCCAACACGAGTAAACGCGTCCCGTCTTAATCCCAGCCAACAGCTGAAAACGTTTATTTGTTTGGGGTTTTTAACATTATGTGTGATCGACTACGAACGTTTTCAATCAGCTGTTTTATGCACTTCTAAGTACGCTGTAATGCATTCATCGCGTTTTATCATGTTAACGGGGGCACTGTATATTTCAGACATGATGTGATACGACATTATAATAAGTAGGCCGGTACTCGATTTACATACCGCGAAGGGATGGGAGCTAAGTTGATCTGGGTGGTTGGAGGGTTATATGTCGAGATGGTTTACCTGTCTACTGCTTTCAGCGCGTCTTAGCCATCGCAATTCTGTCTGTCCGTCCGTCCGTCCGTCACACAAGTGGATCAGACAAAAACGGCGCAAGCTAGGATCACCAAGTCTTCACCGTCGCTGCATGGAAGACTCTAGTTTCAGGAACCGTAAAGCTTTTCCATACATTCGAAAAGGGTCACCCCAAACGAGGGCGCTAAATGAGAGGAGGTGGAAAAAATTGGCGATTTTAGCCAATAAGTCGCTGTATCTCAGTAACTGTGCGAGATAGGGCCTATTTTTTGCTATTGATCACTAATAAGAAGTGGTACACTGACTCTCGATTGGCGCCGAATTCAATGACCTTGGATGACTTTGAACGTTAAAATAGAGGGTTTTTATAGATTTTTTGGCGATTTCGAACTGCGATACACATTTTAAGAGCGAATTGCGCCGAAATCAATTGAGATAACATAAAGAAGCAAAAAATTTTCAGCATTGAACATATATTTCTATGGTTCAAGTCTCGAGTTTTTAGGTTGAAGAAAACCTGCGCACGAGGGCATCAAAGAGCGGTACCCCCGTAAAAGTCGTTATTTTACCATTGTTAGCCAGTCTTTCGTGAAAACGGTTGCATATAGGCATGGGCATGCTGCCTATCACAACAAGCACTATCCTGACGAGCTGTTCAGTCGCATCAACATCGATGACTTCGAAAGACCCTGAAATTCTAAAATAAGGAGGTTTTATTGATTTTTGCAATCTTCGGCTGCAACGCACACTTTAAAAAATGAATTTCGACAAAATGGCTGGAGATAGACTGGCAGTTTGCGAACAGGAACTGCTATAGGCTTTCGCGCGTCTCATGAGCATTATCTCAAATTTCTTGTCGTAGCTAGTAGTAACCACTTGACAGCTTCAGTAAGCTGAGTGACGGTCAATGTGTTTGTAGGTTCTACTGGGACTTGTTTATGCTGCTGACGCTGCTGGTCAATCTCGTTGTTCTGCCGGTCGCTATCACGTTCTTCAACGATGACCTCAGTACACGCTGGGTGGTCTTTAACAGCGTCTCTGACACACTCTTCGTTCTTGACCTTATCATTAACTTTAGGACAGGCAAGAAGCACTTTGTGCAAGAGCTTGATATGCTACATGTGGAACTTGGACTAACCAGTGAAAAGAATTATCTGCATAATCCCAACTTTCCTTAGGAAATGATCAATCATCAATTACTCGGTGTTGCTTATAATAGGGTTTAGCTTTAAAAAGTAGCCCAAGGAAGTAAATGTAGCGCACAAAACGCTGACAAGATCAGAGAGAACCGGCCAAACCGGGGCATTAAAAACATGAGGGACAGAAAACGCCACGCTATCATTTCAGTTAGGTCTACAGGGTGCGGCAGAAAAAAGTGGCCCCCTAAATTTTTTTGCCGTTTTCTCAGCAATTGTTTGGGATTTTAATATGAAATTTTCCAGCTTTATTTACTGAAACCTTCTACATTTAACTGCCAAGCAAAAATGGGATTCTGTTGAAAAACAACGAAGTTATAGATTTTTTAACATGACCGCCTACCGATTTTTCGGCATTCAAAAATGTTCATGCTAAAAATGCTGTTCAATTTTTAAAAACTGGTTACGCGTTACTGCCAATGACGTCACAGTGACGTTTTGATAAACAGCAGTTTATGCTGTTTATAAATTATCATTAAGTTATCCTTCTTTTATAGCAATCGCCAGTTGCCCACCGGATTCATTTTCCAGCAGGACGGTCCGTCAGCACACACAGCGAGCAACGCCGCACTACGCACAGAACTGGCTTCGGGCCAGCTGTCCAGATATCATCACAAAAGATCATTGGCCTCCAAATTCGTCGAATGTAAACCCATTGGACTATCACGTATGGAGTGAAATGTTGGAGGCTTACTGCAAGCTTAAAACAAAGCTGAAAACAAGCGCCAAACTCAAGGAAGCGCTTTTGGTTATTTGGGGCAACCTGCCACAGGGACCGATCGACAAGGCTGTTGAAGATTTCTCAAATAAGGCGACTGGAGGCTGGTGTTGTTGCTTGGAGCTGGCGGTAAACACTTTGATCATTCACACAGTGACAATGGAATTTTGGCATCTGATCAATATTTACACGTAACTGTGTTGTTTCAACGATGTTATTAAGTTGGTGTTGTAGCCGGAACATTTTTGAATGCTGAAAAATCAGTAGGCGGTCATGTTAAAACATCTGTAACTTCGTCGTTTTTCAACAGAATCAAATTTTACTTGACAGTTAAATGTAGAGGGTTTTAGTCAATAAATAGGTAAAATTTCAAATTAAAATTAAAAACGGTTGCTGAGAAAACAGCGAAAAACTTTAGGGGCCACTTTTTTTGCCGCACCCTGTATACGATCATCACTGCACAGATTGTCGTCACGTCAGGAGATTAAAGTTAACAGTATTAGGAAAACAGCACTAAATAGGCCTATTAGGGCGTATCGTGCGATATCTTTGCAACAGATGAGTTACTTCCAGTGGCATCATTTCAGCAAATCGTTGGGGGGTGCTCATTTATCTTTTGGGGTTCTCAGTCTGCATAACGTATTGTTCTTGCAGCAGTAACACTGGTTCAAAAGTACAATTTACAGGGAAAAAGTAAAATTATAAACTTTAGGGGGTTTGTAGACCTCTCCAGCCTCTTCCCTAAATGACGCCCTCCTGGTTCCTTCTGATTCATCTGCAATGCCCACGTCAGAGTTTGTTTCATATGTGCGGCTGCAGGGATTATTGCCGATAAAGATTGCGATGAAGTGGTGCTGGACTCATGCGTGATCGCAACTCACTATCTCAAGACTTGGTTTCTGTTGGATTTGGTCAGCTCTCTTCCTCTGGATTACATGATACTTTTGTTCTCACCGCAGGCTACCGTCAGACAGTTCATTCGTGCTGGTAACCATAGCAACAGTCGCTGTAACATTCGTTTTTTACCACTGTAGGCCTACGTTGATCAACTAAAATCACGATGTCGACTTCAAATAAATATTAAGAGTTCAGTTGACTGTTTTTACAGTTGTGATTAATATTTATGACAGGCCTAACTTGGTATGAGTATTTTGGGGCTCATGCCAAATTACAGAAAAACATAACGATTTTGACGGTAAACTATTGAGATTTCAGAAGAATGAGTTCAATTACGCCGAAACACAGACAACATACTACTAGAATATTATTTTAATCGTACAATCGTACATTGCTGAATACGTTTAGAAGGTTGTATGTGCATTATTTCTAGTAAAATACAAAAGTATTTAACTGCAGATCAATGCCCGACTGCGGACGTGCTTTTTGTTGCAGGTCGCGCGCTGCGATTTTTCCGACTAATAAAGCTGCTGAGCTTGGTTCGATTACTGCGCCTGTCACGCCTCGTCCGCTATTTCAACCAGTGGCAAGAGGTATTATAATTATGCAGTGCATTATACAAAATCCAGGCAACGTTCACATTAGAGTAGAGTCTATAGAAACGCATGCTTTAGTGTACGTTATAATGAACGTGAAACATATGTATTCTGTGCTCTATTTCTGTTCGTGTTCATTTTAAATATTTACCAGTTCTCGATTATTTTACAGGTATATATATAGGCCTACTAGTTGATAAACAAGAAATTTGAGCTAATGCTCACGAGACGCGGGAAAGCCTATAGCAGTTCCTGTTCGCAAATTCAAACTGCCAGTCTATCTTCAGCCATTTCGACGCGACTTTTACGAGGGTACCCCTCGTGCGCAGGTTTTCTTGAACTTAAAAAATCGAAACTTGAACCGTCAAAATCTACGTTCAATGCTAAAAATTTCATATGCAGCTTGTCTATGTTTATTCCAATTGGTTTCGGCGCAATTCGCTCTTGAAATGTATCTCGCAGCTCGAAATCGCCAAAAAAATCCGTAAAAACACCTATTTTAGCGTTCAAAGTCATCCAAGATCATTAAATTCGGTGGCAATTGAGAGTCAGTGTACGACTTCTTATTAGTGATTAATAGTAACCTAGGCCCTATTTCGCACCGTTATTGGGATACAGCGACTTATTGGCTAAAAATCACAAATTTTCCTTACCTTTATCTCATTTAGCACCCTCGTTTGGGGTGTCCCCTTTCGAATTTATGGAAAAGTTTTGCGGTTTCTGAAACTAGAGTCTTTCAGGTAGCCGTAGGTGAAGATGTGGTAATCCTAGCTTGCACCGTTTTTGACTGATCCACGGACAGAATTGCGATGGCTAAGACGCGCTCAAAGCAGTAGCTGCTTTCGCGCGTAATAATGAAGGGCATCGGACTCTATAGTTGTAAAGCTGTAGTGCAGCGTCTGCATTCAAATGTATCGTTTTACACCTGAGATTTTTACGCGCGATAGCAGAATGCTTCGCGTTCGCGCGTCTTAGCCATGGCCTGGGCGTCCGTCCGTCTGTCCGTCTGTCCGTCCGTCACACTGCTCTACTGTGTCAAAACGGTGCAAGCCAGGATCACGAAATTATCAGTGTAGCTGCCGCAAGGACTCTAGCTTATCGTGACAAAATTTCGTGCTCCTGGGTGAGGGAGGTCCCCTTGAACGAAGGCATCAAAGAGGAGTCCCCCTAAAAAGACGTTATTTCGCCGGTATTTACTCGCCTTGTGTGAAAACTGTTGCAGGTAGGTACAGACATGTTGCTTATCAGTCCACTGGTGACAAGCTTTTTAGTTTTATCAACATCGATGACCTTGAATGACCTTGAACAGTCAAAGTTAAAGGTTTTCGTGAATTTTTCGTAATTTTTCGCTGCGACACACATTTTAAGAGTGAATTGCGCCGAAATGGCTGGGGATAGACCAAGACAACCTATGTATGAAATTTTCAGCACTAAACGTAGATTTTAGCAGTCAAGTCCGACCCCATAGGTTCAACGAGGCCGGCGCAGGCGGGCCTCAAAGAGGGGTACCCCTTTAAGTGGTTAATTTACCGCTATAATTGGCTCGTGTACCGTGAAAACGGTTGCAGATAGGTACAGAACAGATATGCTGCTCATCGTAACATAACAAGCAATAGTAACAAGCTTTTTATTGGTGTCAACGTCGATGACCTTGAATGACCTGAAACCCCAAAATAGGGGTTTTAGTGATTTTTTTAGCGATTTCCAGCTGCGTCACACATTTTAAAGAGTGAATTGTGCCGAAATGGCTGGAGAAGAACCTAGACAACCTGCGTATGACATTTTTAGCATAGAACGTACATTTTTAAGAATCTAAGTTTCGATCTCTTAAATTCTAAAAATCATTCTGCATGGAAGCCTCAAATTTAAGTACTCTTTGAAGACGCATTAATATCTTATTGCTGTACACTGATTGCCGAGGTGGCAGGACTGCTGCTATCGCGCGTCACGTGAGCTTTTCTCAAATTACTTGTTATAAGCAGTAATTCAGTTGCATAGTTTTACAGCAGCGCAGTGTGCAATGTGTGTGTGTGTGTGGCAGTTTCTGAGTTTAGCGGGAATGTTTGTGAGAATATTCAACCTGATCTGCATAATGCTGCTAATCGGTCACTGGAACGGATGTCTTCAGTTTCTCGTTCCAATGCTGCTCGACTTCCCTTCCAACACCTGGGTCGCCATCAACGAACTACAGGTATATGAAATTATAGCAGTAATACTGTGACAATAATAACCAGGCCTACAACGACAAACAATAACAATATTGGTAACCAAAATGCACGTTTATACCCCGTTTACACGAAGAAGCGTACACGAAGCACACATAAAGCACACGTAGAGCTAGCTTCGTGAATGTATGCAATATACACCGTTATCAAGCCAGCTCTAAGAGTGCACGACCGACATGTCCTCTAAGTTTGCTTCAAGTTTGCTCTAAGATTGCTTTAAGTGTGCTTAATGTGTGCTTTATGCATGCTTCCTCGTGTAAACATCGAGCAATCATCGAGCAAACATCCAGCAAATGCATTCAAAATACACGTGCACGATGTGTGCTCTAATTGCTTGATGTTTGCTCGACGTTTGCTCGACGTTTGCTTGATGTTTGCTTCATGTAGGTTATGCTTTATGCATGCTTCATATTTGCTTGGCGTTTGCTCAATGTTTGCTTGATGATTGATTGATCGTGTAAACGGGGTATTGCTGACGACAACAAAAAAGAATTTAGTTTATCACACTCAGCAAAATCTGATATTGTTGCTGACGTCCTAGTACGCGCATTTTAGTCTCTGCACTTGTGTTGATTTTATTTGATTTCAAATTTATACTTTCGGTCTTCCGTTTCCCCACGCATTACACGTTCACTGTTTCATTTACATCTTGGCAAGCTTTCTGTGTACTATAAAATAAACGACGTCGATGAGGATGACCATGATTTATGACGGTGCAGCATGCGGAATGGTCGGAGCAGTACACGTGGGCATTATTCAAGGCGATGTCACACATGCTGTGTATTGGCTACGGTCGCTATCCGCCACACAGCACCGTGGACGTCTGGCTGACCATGGTCAGTATGATGACCGGTGCAACTTGCTACGCTCTTTTCGTCGGACACTCAACCACCATCATTCAATCGTTTGACACGTCCAAGCGCCTCTATCGAGAAAAGGTACTCTACTTTTCATGTCACGCGTTTTTGCCGCAATGTGCCGCAACCACTTATTACAGTGGTGCATAACTTCTTTAGTCGCTGGCCGTTAAAAAGTTACAGTCGGCATAGGCCTAGTGCTATATCGTATGGTGAAAACAAGTTTCCAGTTATTATAATACGCACTTCACAAATTAACACAAAATTAGTTTCATGTCAAAATAACGCAAAGTAGAACAGCTGGGTACACCTAACACTGGACAAGTTCGGTTCAGGTTCTAGCAGAACAAGACGAAAGCAGGTCGAAAAGTCACTTTTTACACACGAGCTACAATACACAAGGACGAAACAATTGCTGCTGGAGCAAAGCAGAAAGTAGGCAATTTCTGCGTGTATCATCATGTTAAACCGAGGTTTGTTGAGGAGTATTATCGGATCGACTCCGATTTTGTGGTTTGGTAGTAGGATACTTGAGTGTTAAACAAACTCATACACTGCCGAAGTGGTTTAACCGAAACTTATTCCATGCTGGCAGGCAGTCGGTCGTGGCATACACTGTCGTTCTTTTGGTCATGCACGACTACAGTCGTGGATTATCGACACATTATCCCACTGTAAACAGTACGGTGGGCACAGGTAGTATGAGTACTAGCGTGGAATGAATCCCTGTTGTATCGTGTGTGTTGTGCACAGTTCAAGCAGGTGGAGGAGTATATGTCATACCGCAAGCTGCCGCGAAACCTGCGACAACGCATTGCCGACTACTACGAGCACCGCTACCACGGCAAGATGTTCGACGAACGTAACATCCTAGGAGAACTCAACAACTGCCTCAGAGAGGTAGGCTCACTGTAACTTCACTCGCAGCAGTCAGTAAGATATTTAGCATACGTGCTACAGCTGGGGACATACATGATTATTTTCGATTAATACGACACTTGACTTGCGATTTGGCAAAAGGCCTTTTCAAGCACGGTGGCATTAAGATGTGTTTAGAATCTATGCTGCCATTTGTGCAGCGGAGAGTTCAGTCGTCATTTTTACGCGCGACAGCTAGCTAGCTAGGTATAGCGCGTATTAGCTATGGTAATTCTGTCTGTCTGTCCGTCCGTCACGACCCGATACTGTTTCAAAACCAGTAGAAATAGAGACTTCGGGTTTTCATTATATAATAGACTAGTGATCTAGTAGGCCTATTTCGTGACAAAATTTCATGCCAATGGATGAAAGGGGTCCCCACGAACGAGGGGGCGAAAGAGGGGCACCCCCCTTAAAAAGCGTTATTTTGCCGCTATTGGCTCTTCGAACGTGAAAATGGCTGCAAATAGGCAATAGGTTATCGAGGACCTTGAATGACCTTGAACTCGCAAAATAAGGGGTTTTAGTGAATTTTTCGCGATTTTGGGCTGCGACACGCATTTCAAGAGTGAATTGCGGCGAACCGGCTGGAAATAGACCAAGATAACCTGCGTATGAAATTTTTAGCATTGAATGTAGATTTTAGCAGTCTAAGTTCGGACCCTCTAGATTTAAAAAGGCCTGCGCACGCGGGTGTCAAAAAGGGGTGCCTTTCTAAAAAGTGTTTATTTATCCGCTGTTGTTTTGCCTAGCGTGAAAATGGTTGCAGATAGGCACAGACATGTTGCTTATCATAACATGCACTGACGACAAGCTTCTTAGAAATGTCAACATCGATGACCTTGAATGACCTTGAACCTTAAAAATATTAATTTTAAGTAATTTTTTGGCAATTTGTGGCTGCAAAAGTGTGAATTGCGACGAAATGGATGGAAACAAACCAAGATTACCTGCGAACAGGAACTGCCATAAGCTCTCGCGCGTCTTATGAGCATTAGCTCAGATTTTTTGTTTTACGCGCGATAGCAGAATGCTTCGCGCGTCTTAGCCATGGCCTGGGTGTCCGTCTGTCTGTCCGTCCGTCTGTCCGTCACACTGCTGTATTGTGTCAAAACGGTGCAAGCTAGGATCATGAAACGAGCGTAGGCCCCTATACAATTAACTTTCAATCACCTAACTGCTGAGTTTACAATTTGTGTCACTTTTTACGTAAAAGAGGCGAAAAACGGCTCTCTCTAACTTTTGACTAAACATTTAATAGTGCAACATTAAACATCAAGATGCGCTTTTTTACTACATCCAGCACATCGAAAGTGTTTGTTAATGTTACTGTTGCAGGAGATCGTAAACTACAACTGTCGTTCGTTAGTCGCATCAGTTCCGTTCTTTTCGGACGCTGATCCGAACTTCGTCAACGAGGTAGTGACGAAGCTTGAGTACGAGGTTTTCCAGCCCGGTGACGTCATTATACAGGAGGCTACTGTCGGCACAAAGATGTATTTCATTCAGGAGGGAATCGTCGAAGTTGTCACTAGCGACGGACAAGTTGTCGCTACACTGTCCGATGGATCTTACTTCGGAGGTTACTTGTCACTCTTTTTTTTCTTCACTTAGCATTTGTAGACGCTTTTGTTCTCTTTTTGTTTTGTCCAACCTGCGATCACAAGGAATTTCATTATCGTGAATGTAAAACAATAAAACGTGTTTTATTGTTCTCTGTAGAAATTTACGAACAATGCACAAAAAAGTCATGACTGAAGCCAAGCCATACTCACGTCGATTATTAAAAACAATGCCAACAATTCTAGCCCTAAAGCCAACACGAAGGCCTTATACATCTCTGTGATTGTACGATTGTACTTATTCACTGTATTAATATTGTGTTCGTATAGAGATATGTCTTCTGACGCATGCGAAGCGCGTGGCAAGCGTGCGTGCTGAGACCTACTGCAATCTGTTTTCGCTGTCTGTCGAGCACTTCACTGCCGTTCTGACCGACTACCCCGCCATGAGGAAAGCAATGCAGATCGTCGCGGCACAGCGACTGCACGGCATTGGACACGATCCGACGCTGATCTACCAGCAACCGTCCATGTCATCACTTGACGTCGAACAAACCAACGGCCAGGTACCTTACAGGAGACGATGTTTTGTTTCGTGCACATTGTAGTATACGGTACATTTTTTCTCATTATAATATGGTAGCAATAATAACATGAAATCCGAGCTAATGGTCATGAGACGCGCGAAAGCTTATGGCAGTTTCTGTTCGCAGGTAATCTTAGTTTATCTTTATCAATTTCGTCGCAATTCACTCTTGTGCAGCCAAAAATCGCCAAAAATCACACAAAATCCATAAACATGAACATGAAATACGGAAACGCATTTCATGTTTATGTTCATTAATTTTATGTGATTTTTTTGGTGATTTTTGGCTGCAAACGAGTGAATTGCGACGAAATGGATGAAGATAGACCAAGATTACCTGCAAACAGGGACTGCCATAAGCTCTCGCGCGTCTCATGAGCATTAGCTCAGATTTCTTGTTATGTTACGAAAACGCGGTCATATATCTGTTTTACCATAGTGTAATTTCAATTTTTTTCAGGCTTCATTTTTAAACAGACGTTTGTTTAGTTTAATTTAGTATGTGTAGGCAATTTTAATTTGGTTTATTTCCTGAGTGTTACATCTTATTTTATCGCAATGTAAATTTTACAACTTCATTTATCAACAGAGTCTGTTGATAAATTAAGTCTTGAAACTATGTTTAATTGAGTGTTGTGTAGTGTAGTTGAGTTTATGTTCAGTGTTTGTTTTTATTGGTGTATTTCCTGCAGTGTTATAATTTCGTATTTGCTCACAGCAGTGTTTAATGCATGTTTGATGCGTCTCAATTAATCAGTCATTCAGTCATTCAAGTTTTTTTAACTAGTCGCAAAGTAGGCTTGTGATAAGCCTATGCAGTTTTCTCACTGTCATTATCTGTTTTTATTTTCATTTCTGAGTGATTACCGGTATACTGTTAATATTATTACTAGGTGAGTGTGTATGATGTGGTACTGTTTCAGCATCAGTCGAATGTCTCCGCTCGGCGAAACAGCAGCGTAGGGTGCTTACCCTACCTTACGACCAGCCCGCGTCGCGCATGCGTACTGGCGGGCACCGGCAATCACGTGACCGCCAGTGACAGCTGCCTACTTCAAGACAGAGCTCAAGATGGCAGAGCAGTAGCACAACTGAACCTGACTGTTGATAATTCGTCGGACTGTTCCGTAGGTGATAACGACTCGAATACGGAGAAACAGTTTTATCGCCTACAATAGGTTTATAGCTGTTCGCAGAGACGACCGCTTTATACTTATAGATTAGGCACCGGCTTTTTACTGCGTGATGCACATAAGCCTATTGCTACAGAGAGTTGTCTGTCTGCCTGTGACGTCTGCCTGTCTGTAATGTTACTGTATCGTAGCAATATAGGACATGGCGTGCCTATAAAAATTAATTCTGTCGGAAAAATTTGCACATCCCAAATTGTAGCAGATTTTTCAGCCAAGTTTACTTTACTTGTAGAGAAAAATTATGCCGTATATTTTAAAAATATTACAATAATCGATTCATTTTAAAGACTATTATTATTTGCTCTCAAAGACTGCATTTGTTAAAGTGAAAATAACTGCAAAAGTATAAATTAAACTGCGACTCTGACCTAAACAGCGCTAACCTTATACCCCGTTTGCACGATCAAGCAATCGTCAAGCAAATATGAAGCATGCATAAAGCATAGCCTACACGAAGCTGTTTGCTTGATAAACATCAAGCAAACATCGAGCAAGCATCGAGCAAACATTGAGCAGACATCGAGCAAAGATCGAGCAATTAGAACACACGTCGTGCAGTGTATTTTGAATACATTTGCTGGATGTTTGCTCGATAATTGCTCGATGTTTGCTTGATCGTGTAAACGAGGTATTACATATTAAACAGCGCTGGTAATTGTAGCCTTGGGAACATATTTTGTAGTATTCGCATCTTCTCTATAAGAAACATTTTTGAAATAGGCCTACGACGTTGTCTATGATGTTACAATAATGCTGGTCTTTCTATTTTTGTTGGTATGTATGTTTGGGATAAATTACTCTACAAATGCAAGCCAACTCATGTATACTAGTTGAGTTAAGCCACTGCACCACATTAATGACAATAACGAACAATATTGTGTCAACCCTATAGTGAGTAGTAACGACTAATGCAATGTGTGCAAGCAGAGTCTGCTGCACGTCGTCATGTCAAATAACCGTATTAATTGAGTACGACAGACCTATCTGTCAGTTTTCCATCATTAGCGTCAGTAAGACCCGGTGTTGGGCGACAGCTGGTTAGCTCCTCTAGTCTCTCGAGTCTCTGAACAAGATGTTGCTGGATTGACCTGATTCCAGCTATCAACCGAGCAAGTTTCGTCTGTGCTTCGTTCAGCCTTGACTCAATCTTTTTGATCCTTTCCTCGGTTTTCATTTCCTCCGTGACTTCACCGGTCATCGCCCAGTCCTCCAGCAATCTGTCCTTCATCAAAAGCTGACGCCCTTTCTCTATCAGCTTTTTCTTGGCCTCCGGGTACTCTCTGAGTGCGTTCCACAGAGCCTCCTTGGACAGTACGAACAGATCCGAGTAGCCGACACTGCGTATGTTCGCCGTACGTCTGTTCTTGTTCTTGTTGCCTGCAAAGAAGCACACATACAATGGAAGTGTACACCTAGAAGAATGTTGCAAATGGCTACTTGATCGTCAATGCCTGGCTGACGTCTATAGCAGATAAGAGAGTCGTCGAAAAATACAATTCTGACATTCATCGTTTTAACAAAATTAAACGGCATACATGAGCACTATGGAAATATTGCATTACCTAAAAAAACTCCAGTCGAGTGTTACGTCGCCGTGAACGTTAGTTCTAGCGCCCCTAGCTTATAGGTTTTTCATGGGTTTCAATCATTGTCAACATTGTTTTTTTAGTTTGTGTGGCTTTTGTGTGTTTATATTTGTGTTTTAAGCATTTACGTAAGTTTTAGGCAAAAGTGATTTACTTGCTCGGTTATTTGGCAACACACAGACATCAATAAAAGTTAAAACCGTTAAAACGCCGATCGCGATCGAGAAAGTTAATAGTGCTAGGCTTAGGCCTATAACTATACTGACCAGCGATGTCGAGAACGCTGATCTCTCCGAGCACGCTGCCCGCTCCCAGCGTAGCAAGCACTTTGTGACCGTCCTCCGCAACCACAGTCAGCGATCCACTCTTGATGATGTACAACTCTTTTCCAATGTCTCCCTTGCGACACACGAAGTCACCGGGACTGTAGACGGCCAGTCGCAGAGACAGAACTAGTTCTTTCAGTAGTCCTGATTCACACTCCTGTACACCACCTCACACCGCTTATTTCAAGGTCGTGGTTCACCTCGAATTCGTCACATGCGCAACTAATACCAATATCGTCGCCATTGCAATGACGTTAGACTTCGCGAAAGACAACGACGTCGTCAATATAGCACAATCGGGTATAAGGCTCTCTAGCAACTCGAGTAATTTGCTGTAGATTTCTTGTCAGTTAATCCACGTCAACGCTCCATCGTAACTCAAAGTATTGTTCAGACTTCGAATTAGTGAGTGAAATAAGTGAGTTTTGTTGTTTCAATAGCGCGCATACCTGAAATATCGTAACTCTTTTGAGCGTGTTCAGATGCACGTTCATTGCGATCTCAGCCTTAAGTTTATCCGGCAGCTCGTCAAGAACTGATTCTTCGTGCAGGGTCATGCGACTGTTCCACTGATACTCAAACCAGTTCTTAATGTGTTCTTCCAAGTCGTAAGTCACCTGGCAATTTACAGTGCACGCAGTTCTTACAGTTCACACTAAAATCACCAATATTTTACCGCCGCAGTTTGTTTTTGCAGCAGTTCGTGGGATTTGTCTTGTTTCTTATCAAACAGCAAAACCGGACATTATCTTACAAGGTTCTTTGTGTGCATCACGAAGTGGTGCGATAAAGATTTTTACTAGTGCTGTTGTACTGCCACCGAGAATCAGACAACTCAGCTGCAGAACGTGACGACTGGTAAAATGTGGGCCGACCTAAAAGAGAATATAGACGAAGTGCGTACTTTGCGGAAAGTGAGGTAAGTCTTGACAGCGTCGAGACGGTGCTGAAAGTGTGATCGCATGGCGTTCATGTTGGCGATCATGCTGCCAATGCTACCAACAACCGTTGCGATAATCAGCACACCGCTCAGTAGGTCGATGATTACGAACGCGAACTCGGAGTTGGTTTCTGGACCAGGAACTTCACCGATCGTCATCAACACCATCGTTGACCAGTAGAAACTGTAAGAACACGAACAACATGTGTGATCAAAGCGCAATCAAACAAAATTTATTGCTTTAGCACTTTTCAGAAACACTCATATCTGCAAAAAAAACAGTCCAACCATCTGCAGCAAGCCGATTGCAACACATTTAGCACGGTCGATTATTTCTGCCTTAGACGAGCATCAAAAATCCTACATGACATCCGCAAGAACTTCGGCCGTAGAATTGCCTACAAAATTAATGATCGCATGTCACTGCATCATGTGGGAGCAAAATGTCCACGCATAATACAAGTAGACGCATTAATCAACACACAATCAACAACAACCTGTAACTGTACATCTTCAACAATGTGGCGTTCTTTGGGTATAGCGTCTCGTTGATGTCGAAGTAAACCCACTCGTCGGATCCAAAACCGTTGTATGCGCTTAGCATGAAGTAGAAGCAGGCGTTCCAGTGGATAGCCGTTAGCAGATAGAAGACGAGAACTGACATACGGAAACTGTTAGGAAAACTGGTAGACGACTCCGTGCGATCAAACAACTCCCACAGCCGTCGGATCCTCAACACTCGATTGATACGAGCGATGACGACGTAAAACTCATAACTCACGATGAAAACTAGATCCGTCGGTAGCACACTGATGACGTCAAGCTTGAACGCGGCGGAAGTGAGATAACGGTGACGTAACTTACTGACGTCATCCACTATCATGCCGTTCTCGAAGTATTCTGAAACGCACAGGGCCCATTAACCCAAGTCTCTCAGCAGTATGAAACAGCATTGTTAGGAACACGATGAACATACTATAATAATGCTAATTTATGCCCATAAAATGATTTGGATGATCACTGCATGCATGTTGCGCGTATTTAAGTTCCGAGACTCTAAGATCACATAACGGTAAGCAAAATTCAAAGAAACAACAGGTTACATCTACTCTATCAGTGATGTTAAGCATCAGGCCTAGCCCAGTTTTGCTACGTGACATACATGTACAGAGTGTGGTCGGGCTTTGGAGCAAAACTGCTAACTGGGTTCGGGCCGGCGTAAGCCGCCTTGTCCCAATTTGGAAATAGGAGTCCAGCATTGAGTTTAGCCTTCTGAAAGTAAACTTTGGCGTTGAGTTTGAAGTAGCTCTGCCACTAAAGCCACTGACTAATTATTAATTTATTGATTAACTGCTCTGTAATATTATTGGCCTGAGTTTTGTTTTGTTGTCTTGCAGCAAACAGTCAGGCATAGGCAGTGTGTTTTATGAAACGGTAATCGTACAGCCACTAGTGTGGCTTGATAGTGTAATAGGGTGTTTACACGATCCAGCAAACATCCAGCAAACTTTCAACAAATGTATTCAAAATACACGTGAATTGCTGGACGTTTGGTGGATCGTGTAAACACCCCATAACGGTAACGGGCCAGACTGGTGACCGAAAGGTCCTAAAATCGACTCCGAGTCGAGGCGCTGTCAGGTAAACAGTGGGCAAGTTGTTCACACACATGTGCCTGTAACTAAGCAGTATAGTTTGGTACCGGTGATGCTCTTTGGCTGGAAAGGTAAACGCGGGCCTGGTGGAAAGTAGTGGCAGCCTACCACCGGGTTTATGACTATGCACCATATCTCCTGCGGGCTGACTGCCCAGAGCCCGGGATCAGCTCCGGCCCATACGCTCGTTATTGAGTATGGGTACCTTTATCTTTACCTTTCCCTTAATCGTACAGCGCTGACGGAAAATACACATCATACTTTACGGCAACGGATATATTGTTATGACTGTATATCAGTTTCGTAGCGATCTGCTTTACACGAGTGCAATAAAAAGTATACTGTATTGTACTGTTATGGATGACGAAAAAATAATACCCAGTTTACACGAAAAAGCTGGCTCTTAAACTAAACGTGCGCTTTTAAAAGCGCTAGCGAGCTCTCAGGTAGAGCCAGCTCGATGAATGCTTAGAATTGCAGCGTCAAACATGTTCGATATTGTACGTCGTGCACTTTTTCTCGTGTAAACGGGGTATAAATCACGCGGCAGACCAGTGCGTATGTTGACGACGATGTCAGCTAGGTAGACGACATCAGTGACGTAGTCAACGACGAGCCAGTACCAGATGTACTGGTCGTGCAGCTTCCAGAAGATGGATCTGGCGATGACGACAATCAGATTGTAGACCACAGCCAGAGATATAACGACCAGCCATCGATAGTAGACGTGGGATGATGGGTCAATAGTGAATGTCTTGCACCACTCTTTCCAGCTCCTGTAATCAACACCAAGGGCTTCGAAAACAACAATCCGCAAGGAAAAACGTATGTATTTCCGGAAGTGCAGCAAAGTTTTTTTTGCCAAACTTAGACTGTTTACAGAGGAAGATTCATGCGATATAATTTTTTAGAGTTAGTTAGATCAACTTATGTGATTCAATATATTCGGCGTTTTAAATGTAAACCTAAATATCGACTTATTAATTATTTGCTGCAAATTTGTTTATTTACTGCAGTTGTATTCTACACTGTGTCTCAAAAAACATCCTCGACATTTTCGACTGTAACTTAATAACCAATTATCAGATTTTAACAATTTTTTGGCATAAATATCCCTGACACAACTTGCCATTAAATGACCGTTCATTTCTCCATCTCACCCAATGTATGTTTCTGCCCTATTTAGGAAAAGTAGATCAATCGAAATATGCGTTAAAAGAAGCAGAAAACCTGAAAAAACATCCCCAACATTATCGATCGTACCTTGAATAAAAATTAGCAGATTTTAATAATATTTGGCACAAATATTTCTGACACAACTCGCTAATAAATAAATGTTTTAGTTTTCACCTCACCCAACGTCTGCTTTTGCATTACCTGAGGAAAGCAGACCAGGCATAATACGTGTTAAAGTGAATAAAAAAACGTCTATAAATTCTATCTGTCCTGATTTGAGGGCCCCAACAGCAAGTCTATTACAAGGTTTGACTGTCTTGCAGCAGTGTGTTTACTAGATAAAGTTTAGGAATGTTTGTAAAGTCAGAAGTGACTGGTAGAGCCTGTATTAGTCTGGAGCAGAACAATATTGATACTGCTGTCAAGTGAATGAAGAAAGCGTCTCCTTGCTTGTGTTCGCATAGTGGGCCAACACTTCAAGCAATTTTATTGTAGACAGTTGAAAATGAATAACTAATTAAAATGTCAGCAAAAGTGTCAAAAATGTAAACAAAATGTGTCTTTACGCGTTATGTTAATTAAGAAATCATTTTGCATTGGAGAAAAAGGGATATTTCGCTGGTTGTGCTTTCCCCAGGTAGTGCAGAAACAAACGTTAGGTGAGGTGGAAAACTGAACGGTTATTTAATGGCAAGTGAAGGCAGGTATATTTGTAGTAAAAATTATCAAAATCTGATAATTGGTTTTCAAGTTACAGTCAAAAATGTCGGGAATGTTTTTTTAGAGACACAGTGTACAACTCGTTTAATGCCGTCGATGAAATGTCAGAATTTAATGGACGTAAATAGAGTTACTGCAACTGTATTCTACACTTTTAGTATAACCATCGGCGTAGCGGTAAAATTCAATGGTTGTAACTAAAGTTACGGCACTTGTATTCTCAATTTTTGTGTCAAATCGCGGTTTTTTACAGCATAGTGTCGTAAAGCGCACATACGACAGTTGTGTCCGAACAATCACTGCCCGTTTTGATAGAAGTAACAAGTGACGTTATGCGATTTACGACAGTTGTATTCTACAATTTAGCAGACATTTCATTTTACGTCTTTTGTATTCTAAATAATTAAATAAAAAAATATTTAACATTGAAGTGTAAAAATGGCACCATCAGATGAGGGACAACATGACGATTCTTATGGTATAAGAAAGTCATTTTTGCTAAAAAGTCGAGTTATGACAGTTGTATCCTACAGCGACGATATCTATCGACTAAGAATCGTCTTAGAGCTATGATGGTCGTGACTACCGACTTGTCGTGTGACTGCTGGACAACCCTGGTAAGATCACAGGTTGGACGTCGGTCTCTCGCCATGCCATGTCTTTCAAGGAACGAATCCTGTTCACGTGTATCAGTCTGCTCCACGGACAGTAGTCCAGCGCCTGCACGCCGTTTGGCGTGATCACGTGACAGTTGCCAGTATCGCCGGATTAACTGCGTGCAACAGAAAAGATAAGATGCGTGTGAGAGAAAGCTTACTGTGAACCTATCGTCATTGATCACTGACAGCCATTATCTTACCTTGTCTTATTTTAGTATTTAGTTTATTTACGCCATTTTAAGCTTTTTGTAAGTCTGAACATTTTACGCTGTGAAGATATTAGCTGTAATAGCCTAAAGCATTTTATGCATTGATAATATCACGCTTTGCTTCGAGTCTAAAATATGAAAACATTAATATATTTGTTGTTTTTGAAATATACTGTCAAACCAAAATTCGTCGTCTTCGCCTTTTATCTCAGTTGTTTTTTATGCTGACGTTAATGTGGGATACTTGAGAAATATTTTATGTGAACAGCAACTTACGACGACGGTGCGTACGAGTCGACCGAAGCC
>Ga0056128_1001713_pt1 | contig 25117 bp, 13 predicted proteins | sample WorMetLIZISLAND2_FD_71113 | JGI IMG/M metagenome (GOLD analysis project Ga0056128, IMG submission 71113) | Marine gutless worms symbiont microbial communities from Max Planck institute for Marine Microbiology, Germany - Olavius geniculatus... ... | reverse complement strand
TCGACAACGGTCTGCCGTAGGCCAGACCAGACCTCCACCAAGCGCTGCTTCAGTTCATCCACATCTAACCTAAGCTGGTACCCCGTTTTATGAAATATCGTAAGCCCGTAACACACTACAGTACTGAGTACCTTTTGACGATTTTCTCAGCTAATCATTATTATTATTAGGCGCAGTTTGTTGGAGTTATTTCAAAACGTAATAGGGGTCCGGTTTTTTTGAGACACAGTGTATGTACACAACTCTTTTAGTGATGCATTTGACAGATGACATTATTCAACAACAGTACAGTACAGATAAACAGTTTTGCACCAAGTCAGCTGAGTTGTTGGGTTTGTTTTATGAAACAGAATACATCAAATTTGCGCACAACGCTACTGGTGCTTGCAACAATATTCGGCGTGCTACCACTTGGGCTGCTGCGAAGTATTGAGAGTTTGAGTCATTTCAGTGCCGTATCGCTCACGTTTTATGGCATTTTCGCGCTGCATGTAAGACGCAATATTTTACTTCATTCTCACTAGCGACCTCAGTTCTCTATGGTTATTTTTGATACTTATGCACAATTATAATCTGCAGTTCTTACAATTTTAGGTTTTCATCATTTATTTGTGTTTTGTGTTTCATAAAGTTTAAACTTTCTGCAAAGGTTAAACTTTTTGTTCTGTTGTTATGTGTATGTGCAATTTTGCCTGCAAAGGCCATCCCCGCAATGACATATACTGTATTGGTGGGATGTTAAACCCTACTCACTCACTCACTCTCTGTGGTTAATTTTTGCAAATTTCGTCAGCCAGTTTGCCAAATTCCACGGCTGTTTGCAGCAAATTCTCCTAATTTTCCAACATTTTATTTATTGAGTAAATCTTAGTGCATTACTTATTGCTTTAAAACATCAGTTTATCATTTTCCGGGAAGCTGGAATGAATTCAATAGTTATGAATTATATGTGTTATAGTTTACACCAGCCCATTATCCATTTTTTGCTCATCTCAGTTTACCCCTAGTTCACCCTGCTGATGGTGGTGGGTTAACGTTTGGTGAGTTATCTCTAGTTTACCTTGCAGTTAAAGGTTGCTAAAACTGTGTTATGTTTTAGCCCAGGGGTAACTGTAGATTATCAGGTTACCTTTGGTTTACCCATGGTTTCAGAAGCTGGGCATCATTGTTTCATGCTGTTGCTGAAACATCTGCCATTGATGTATTGACAGGTGATATCATCGGCATTCACAAACTTCTGGTCGGGTGTCTGGGTCAGTAAGGTTGTCTACTGGAATGTTGATGGTCTCTTCAAATGTCTCCCGATCTTTGCACTCTCGTTTGCCTGCCAAACGTAACTGATTTGATGTCACCTCTAAGTTGACACATTTTTGTCATGTGTTATGATAGCATTAGTCCATTAATTAACTGATTAATTGATTGATAAAAAGCTGCACTTTTACGTGAAAATTGTTTAAGTTATCAGTTCTCTTAAGAGGCACATTTTTATTGAATAAGTGGTCATTTAATCGTTTTTGTATGATATCTGTTTAGATCGTAAGTGGTGAATTCTGCTTCGGAAATGTTACAATTTTGTACAACTGTTGCATGTTGAATCTAGTTGTGCAATGAAAAGTAATGTAATGAGCATTTTCGATTATCTGCCATCTGGCAATTTTTTGCTAGTTGAAACGAGTTTAAACCACTCGAGTAGCAGGAACAGGTGTTTTTGCCAGTCAAAACACAACCCTGATCGATGTTCAGTTTTTGAGTGCAGAATTATCACTCCAGAAACCATGTTGTACCGTACATTTATCACAGTGCATCATTTATGGTTTTTATTTGGGGCACATTAAAAATCCATCAATGTAATGTAAAGATGTAATGTGTCTGCTACAGGCAGCTGTTTGTCATCTACGATGCTTTGCCGGACCCATCACTCAAACGCATGAACGCCGTCATTCGCTCTGCCATCGTGCTCTGTGCCATTGTCTACTTCACTGTATGTCTCTGCCTCAGCTTCAACTCAACTTGGGTTTAATAAAAATGATAGCCAATGGCTAAAAAATATACAAACATAAAAGTAGCAACTACACATAGCTAATAGAGCATACAAAATATGAAATAGTCCACACTCAACACTCCTTTAAGTCTGGTTCACATTCACATATATATTTCTAGATACACCAAAACAGAGCACACACTGTTATATGTTTATATTTTTAAGTTATTGGTATTTAGCCAAGGCAAAGTGGATAAAAGACCGATATTTCTGTCTCTCTCTTTCTCTGTACCTCTGTATTTCTGTCAGTGGCAGATCCAGGTAAGGGTTTACTGGGTGGCCAACCTTTCCATGACTGAAAATAGGTGCTGGTTGGAAGGCTGAGTTGACCTTAGTAGATAGTTATATACCAAGATGGTTTATCGTTTGAGCAGTAGCCACTAGCCACTACAGGGTGGGCCAAAAAACGTGGCACTTCACTTTTTGTGCATATCTTTGCCAGTTATTGACCAGTGTTTGAAATTCTTTTGCTGGCACACTTTGCAGACAATTTGCAATAACGTGATTATTACAATACATTATTACACTACCTTGTGAAGTATAACTGTAAGCAAAACTAACGATAATAACAAAAATTTAAGTAAATGAAATGTACACTTTAGACCAACATTGCAGTGAATTATCTATACGACACTAGACTGTGTTAGACCCACACAGTTTAGTGTCATACAGACAATTCACTGTATTGTTGGTCTGAAGTGTTTCTTGGAAATTTTTCCAAAATGTTTGTTTGTTATTATCGTTATATATGCATATTTCATTGATATTTTATAAGGTAGTGTAGAGATGCATTTGCGGTGTGGTGGACATCACATTATCGAAAATTGTCTGCAGGGTGTGCCAGAGAAAGAATTTTTCAGAATCTGTCAATAATTGCCGAAGATATGGACAAAAGTAAAGTGGCACTTTTTTCATGGCCCACGGTGTAGATAGCAATCCGATCTGGAGTTGAACTCTTGACCTTTTGATCGTAAGTCTAGCGTCTTACTGTTATGCCACCGTGCTACCTGTATGTTTCCATGTGTCTCCGTGTGTGTATGTGTGTGAGTTTTTATGTGTAATTGTGTATGTTTGTCTGTTTGTCTGTCTTTCTGGTAGGTGGGTTTCTTCGGCTACGTTGCGTTCTATGATCATGAAATTTCCGGTGACGTGCTCATGAACTTTCGGCCGACGCTGTTCAGTGAAATGATGAAGCTCGGCTTTGTCGTCAGCACTATCATTAGCTTTCCGCTTGTCATCTTCCCGTGCCGTGCCAGCATCTATACACTTCTATGTACTCAGGTCTGTCTCTTTGTATCTTTCTGTGTCTGTCTGTATGACTGGCTGTCTGTCTGTGTACATGGTTAAGTTTCATAATCATTAGCTTGTCACTTGTTATCTTCCCATGTCGTGCCAGCATCTATACACTCTTGTGTACTCACGTCTAGGGACAGTAGAAAATCATGAAAACACGGAAATCACGGAAACGGTGATTTTTTTTGTCAAATTCCGCAATTTTGCCAAAATGCTGTGTTTTGCCATGTTTTTAGCCAAAATGCCGTGATTTTACCGTTTTTTACAAGAATTTTTTGTTTCTAATCAGCATAAATTGAAGTTTATTGTGTGATTTGAACACAAAAATATTCACTTTTGCTACTGCAAAATTTTACAGACGAAAACTTTGCACTACGTGACATTGTAGTGATGGTCAACAATGCTAGATGTTGAGTTCTACATACTTTGAATGGTTCTTGGGATTTAAATGGCATCTTGGGATGCCGGGATTTTGCTGTTTGATTTTTGTGATTTTCCGAAAAGTTTGCCGTGTTTTTTTGCTATTTTTTGCCGTGATTTTCTACTGTGCCTACTCACGTCTGTCTGTTTGTCTGTCTGTCTGTTTGTCTGTGTCTCTGCTTGTCTGTCTATCTGCGGATTTGTCTATGTGCATTCTAGACTATCAGAAAATTTTTATGTGAGAACAGTGTCTTCTGAAATGCAAAATTTGCGGCTGGAAATCTCCCATTTTGAAGGAAATTTGGGTTGCAAATATGAGGGCAAAATTGTAATTTTGAGCATCCACATTAGCTGTGTTGGGAATTTGCAAGTTCTTGCCACCAGTTTTTTATTTCATGAGGTTACTTGAAAACTGATGATATTATAAGATGGTTAGTCATGTTCTGCTGAAGTCTAATTGTCTGGGTCTATGGTACGGTTTGGGTCCGCTATAGCAAAGGGCCGCCATAGCAAGGGGCCGCCATAGCAAAAGCCGTCGCCACCAGTCAACCAACTAGCTCCTCAGGTGTACTAAGTATACCATCACGGGCAGCTGTTGGCAATTTTTGTAGTAACATGCATCGCCGTTAAACTTGCTACTTATATTGTACACTAATTTATGGTGTGCATTATTGTCACATAAATCTTTGACAAATGCTAACTCGATCCCTAACCCAAACCCTAACCCTAATTTCAGCCTTAACTGTAAGCGAAAACTGTAATTTTAATATTAAGCAGAAAATCGTACGACATTACACATAAAATTGTCGCCCCGTGGTGAATGTGAATGTAAAGCGTAATGATGCGTCTTTCAACATGAATTTTGCTATGGCAGCCCCTCGCTATAGCGGCCGGACAGCTATGGTACAGCTCTGCTGAGCTAGATTCTAGATCTGCCGGTCTATAACTGAGCTGAACTTTATTCTTTTTGAGTGCTTTTATGGTAAGTCACAATGTGAGCAAAGTGTTGTTCGCCAGAAAGTCAGAGGACTAGGACAGTGCAAATCTTTGCCAACAATTGTGCTGCTGCGTGGCAAGTGCAACAGACTCAATACAGCAGCAGCTGTGTGTACATGATTTGGATATGGATTCAAGAATTCTTGATATGAATTCTGATTCAGACCACCAGTAAAATTTGACTGGTTGGTTCCTGGGACACTCTTCATCTCGACGTAAAATTTCATTGCAATCTGCTCTTAATAATTAGCTGAGGTGCACTGCAGATTGGTACTTCATGCGTTTTTGCTAATGTTGTGGAACCATGGATTGCGATACAGAATTCACAGAAGACTTCTGATTACCACTAAAATGTGTTCAGTTTTTCAGTGTGCCCTGGGGCGTAATTTACAAAACATCGTGAGACAAATGTACGACAATGTTACGACGTAAGGAAGGTTTACAACAGATTTACGATAAAACGCGATTTACAAAAAATAATACGAGAAAGTTACAACAGAAGTTACGACAAAATGTACGACACCTCATTAGCTGTCGTACGACGACATCAAGTACGCATGCAGTAATTATTTAGATTTTTCATTAGTATAAAATTCTCACATAGTGCCATAATACGTATATTTGTTTGCGGTAACTTCTGGCAGTGAAATCGTCGCAAAATCAATTCACTCGTTATTGTTTATATTGGTAACCGTTGGCAACGGTGGAAGCAGACGATTGGCATGCAGCGCCCTGCACCGCCAGCTTAGTGACACTGCGTCACGATTTGTTGAGGTTGACGAGGTCGTGGTTGAGGTCAACATAATGGCGGTTGATTGGCTGGCTATTTTTAGCGACAACAGAGTTACGACAAAATTATGAGAGAGTTACGATGTAGCTTCCAAAATTCGGATACGACATTTTTACATCAATGTTGTGACGTCGTAACTTGTTGATTTGCAACGAAGATATGGCAAAGTTGCGAGGATTCTAGGACAATTTTAAGATTGTCTTACAATGTTTTGTAAATTCGCCCCCTGGTCAACCGCTGCACAGTATTTTATCAAAGTCGGTTTGTAACATTTTGAATTATTCGGCCAACAGTCAGACAGACAGATGGATAGACCTCACTATATAACCTTGGCCTGCTACAGCTGAGGTCGTAGCTAAATACAGAATACAATCTTCTGATTCTTATCGTTATGAAGTGCGTATGGTGATGCTTAACCATGCAGTGGTTATGTCTTGCAAGCAGATGTTTTCATTTTTAGTGCTGATTAAAAATCTCAATGGATTAATGTCTAGAAAAATAACTTTGATTTAAAGTTTAATTGACTAATTGGTCAGTATTTTCTGCAGCCCTAGTTTTACTATTTTGATGTTGGATGATCTGGACAGATGGATGAGGAGAGTGAGGAGGTAAAAATAACTGAACTGTTCTGATAGAAAACTTGCTTTTACGTCGTTCTAACACCGGCCGTTATTAGTGACTAATAATCAGTTTCATTTCTGCGTTATTCTGTTACTTTTCATTCAGTTGCTGCTGATCAGCTGCACATATGTAGTAATGGGAGGCCTTATGTTTTCACTTTGTTTTTTTCTACTTTTTAATTTAAAAAAAATATAATTCTTTATTTCCATTTCTTCGAAACTGGACGTTGGGTCAAGACCAAAACTCGGGGAAGGACGACCTTTCCCTGGAGAAATTGAGGCCAAAATATTGAGATCCATTGAGGGATTTTGGAGGGAGGGGTATTTGTAATCGATGGCTTGGCAAATAAGCAGCTGTGGACCAAGAATTCCGGTGTCATGGGCTCAGCTTACCCACGGGCTGAGTTTACCAAAGGGTACTGAATAAGCTGAAACTTCGAGTTGTTTACGCTTTTTGACAGCCTAAAAGACTGTGTTGTGGCTTAATCAGCCAAGAAAATTAACAAAGTTTGTACTGAATAAGCCTGAATAAGCTGCAACACGGTTTTTTAGGCTGTCAAACAACTCGAAGTTTCAGCTTATTCAGTATCCTCTGGTAAACTCAGCCCGCCGGTAAGCTGAGCCTTTGACAATGGCATGTTGGGTGCCACCTGAAATTGTTAGATATGGTCTGTTGCTGGTAGTGGCAGACTTTGTTGTGGTCACAGTGCTTACTGCGGGCTCTATTGCACGTGTTCTCTGCATCACTGTTTAGGCTTGTTACTTTGCATCTGAATCTGTTATTAATCTTGTGATTATTAGGTTGAATTGCTATAGCACAAGCAAGTCTTTCTATAGCTACCCTTTCTCTGTAGCAGATTTTGTCTGTCTGCTGTCTGTCACATTCGTGCATCCTGCTTAAACTGTTTGATGGGTCTAGATGCTATTTGGCACGCATGCTTATGGGGTCTCCTGGTGTTAGGTGGGAGTTTCCCAGGGGAATGGGAAATTTGGGGGTTGAACCTACAACCAAACTGTCAGTTCTATGCTAACCCGAGTGGTTGAGTGAACTTGCCAGAGTGATTCCACTTTTTGCAAAAATACTTTGGTTTTTGTTGTTGGTGCACCTGCCACTGTAGCTGCTATTTTCGTGTTAGTTGGCTCACATCTATCTTCTATTTTTCTTGATTTTCAGTGAAGTCTGTTTTTATTGGCATTTTACAGCTGTACATAGCTGTTTCTGTGGAAATCTTTGACCAGGTACTTTTTTTACTGACAGTAGTGGGGCTTTTTTGTTGTGTCAGCAGTGGGGCACAGGACGTTGCTTTGCTCACGTTAGTGACTTGCTATACTATCTGCTGCAAGTTATGAATTACATGACAGTTTACTGATGTACTGGTGTGAGACCGTAATGCTGTAAAATTAATGCACAAATTGCTGTTCATACTATGGCTGTGCCAGTATATCTGTAACCGCAGATGTCAATATTTGTACCCTCTGGTGTCGGTACAGGTACTGTAGTATGGGTAACGTCGGGTATGGGTATAAATAGCAGCGTTAGTACAGCATTGTGATGAATTGGATGGTGTTTACCTCCTTTTGCTTACTGCTTTTATCGCAGTATTTGCTAGTGTATGTTTATTGTAGTGCACCTGGGTGGCAGTACAGTTGAGCAGTTGAATTGCTACTCAGTGCTTACAGCCAGTGGTATTGTAGACTGATTCAGATTTAATGAGCAGAATAATGAGCGCTGATGGCAGTTGACATTAATGCCGGTGTCGTGGTGGTGGGTGGTCATTGGAGTACAGTGCTAGATGTTGTAGTCAGTTGATGTGGTATGGAATTGCTGGTTTCAATGCTACAATGTTGGTTATTTGCTAGCAGTAGCTGAGTCAAGAGCCAAGAGGGTTTCAGCGATCTTGATCAAAGCATCCCCATCTATTTGCCAGAATTGGGAAACGTTGCATAAACTGTATGAAAATATGAGCATCCTGCCATATGTACTTTTTAAAACCCATAATACTGCTGATGATAAACAGTAGAAAAATGCACCAGGCTGTGTTGACCTCGTAATCTGCTGCTGATTGATGTGTGCAGAATAAACTGTATTTTTTAGCGATGTTTACACATGATGATGAATGTGTTTTTTATCCGGTTTGTTTGATACAGAGGCACAACATGTACAAGAACATGCCGAGTGCATCTTACATTCCTTCATTGTACTTCAAGCTTATTACGATTGCTATCATCTCATTCACTCTCAGCATTGGCATTGCTGTGCCCAGCGGTCAGTTGCTGCTGTTGATTCTGCTGCATTTGTAGCTTTGTGTTTGACGTTTACTATCCACAGTACACCGTGGGCATAAAAACGTGCCACTTTACTTTTGTCCATATTGTCGCCAATTATTGCCCAGTTTTCAAAATTTTTTCACTGGCACACTCTGCAGACAGTTTGCAATAATGTGATTATTATATATTCCACCACACGGTAAATGCGTTTCAACACTACCTTGTGAAATATTATAAAATGTAAGCAAAAACTAACGATAATAACCAAAATTCAGGTAAATGAAAAAAACGCTTCAGACCAACATTGCGATGAATGATTCGTATGACACTAGACTGTGTTATACTCACACAGTTTAGTGTCATACAGACCATTCTCTGCAATGTTGGTCTGAAGTGTTTTTTTTTTAATTTTACCAAAATGTTTGTTTGTTATTATCGTTGTGTATGCATATTTCGTTGATATTTTACAAGGTAGTGTAGAGACGCATTTACAGTGTGGTGGGATGTATGATAATCACATTATCGCAAATTGTCTGCAGAGTGTGCCAGTGAAAGAATTTTGAAAATCGGTGAATAATTGGCGAAAATATGGACAAAAGTAGTGGCACGTTTTTTTGGCCCACCCAGTAGTGATGACAGCATTGTTTTCAGCATTGTCGCTAAGTTTTTTGGTTTGTTTTGTTTGTTTTTCTTTCACCACGGTAACTCGTGAACCACTGCATTTATTTCGATGAAATTTTGCACAAACGTGTACCTCAACAATTGCAAGAAACCTGTTGAATTTTAAGGTCATATGTGAAAAGTCAAGGTCATGATCCACAGCTGGTTGTAGTTAATTTTTTCAATAGTTAACTTTACAAAAATTAAAGTTAAAAGCTTACAGTGGTAATTGGACGTGAAAGTGCTTTCTCTTCTTTGGTAAATTTTTCAGTTATTGAGCTATAAGCTGTCACAAATGTGCTGAGGCACAGATATTCAGAGTTTTTTATCCAGTTTTGTAGGCAAATATTTTTTGCTGCCATATAACTCTAATCAGAATTTTTTAAACTTCATTAGTCGTTAAAGAAGTTATAATCATGTGATTAATCTAGTGTGTTTGGTGTCTTGTCTGGCAACTGTGTGGTAGTGGTTGTAGCAAGTAGTTGTTGTAGTACTTGTTGTAGTTGAGTTCATGTTGTCAATAATGGGCACTACGATGGGCTCACTCATCTGTTTTATGCTGCTGGCACTTATGTCTATCATCATCACTGCAGTTGTAGTTGTTGTAGTATTTTTTGTTGTAGTGGTAGTACTTGTTGTTGTAGTTGAGTTCATGTTGTCAATAACGGGAGCTACGATGGGCTCACTCATCTGTTTTGTGCTGCCGGCACTCATGACGATCACCGTTACTATGATCACACAGACCAGACAGAAATACCAGGCACAGGTCTGTATGTTTTTTGTTTGTTTGTCTGTGTGTGTCTGTCTCTGTGAGTCTGTCTGTCTTTGTGTGTGTTCGCTTGGGTGCGTCACTATGTTGGCAAAAGCGGAAGCAGACGATCATCGTGCAGCGCCGTGCGCCGCCAACTCAGTGACACTGTGTCCCGATTGTTTGAGGTCTTGGTTGAGGTCAGCGTAACAGCGGTTGATTGGCTGGCTAATTTTAGCGACTACGGAGTTATGACAAAATTGCGGGACAGTTACGAAGTTGTAAAATCAGCTTCCAAAATTTGGATACTACGTTTTTGCGACAGTTTTACGACATTTTAACTTGCTGATTTACCACAAAGACACGATGAACTTGCGAAGATTTTACGACAATTTCACGATTGTTTTACCATGTTTTGTAAATTAGGCCCCTTGACTGTTTGTTCGTCTATCTGTCCATCTGTGTGACTGATATCTTTTGACTGTGTTCTCAGATAAAGTGATGATATTACATGACAGTCATATTCTACTGAAGTGCAAATGTTTCAACTTGTGGTACAGCTTTGCCAAACCACGCTTTTTTATACCTCAGTTGAAATATTCTATCTGAGAGTTGTTGCAGCAACTGTCAATATATGTTTGTGTTTGTCTATCTGCCTGTTTAGTTTGTGTTGTTCGTCGGTGTAACCATCCTGCTGGCAAGCACCTATGTGACTGTCACAACCCAAGAAAAGCTTGTTCAACAAGAGTCGATGGTCAAATTTGCTCAGCCGATTAATCAGCATCGTAGCAACAATGGCAACTTTGAACAACCAGCCAAACAACAACAACAGCAACTACAACAAAAGCACCTGTCGAGCGGTTAGCCTTTCTTGGCTTGTCGATGATGACGTCCGTTTTCACTCACAGTTGAATAAAGATAAAACAAGATCTGCAGAAATTAACAGTTAATCACAGAATTAATTATTTTTGAGAAAATTTAGTGATTAATAAAATTGTAAGCCCCCATTGAATTTTCTATTAGTCACATCAGTAACAACATATTATACACTGTGTCTCAAAAAAGTTTACCCTTTTTATTTTTGAGATACTTTTTAATAATTTTGTTCGATTTTGCTAATTTTTGGCAGGAACATACCTCAGGAAATTTGCAACAAACACAAATGGACTGACCGCCACGTCACGTTTCGTATGTTTGTACCATACCTTGTAAAACTTAGCAACGATTTTATAACATCAGGTAGCATTCATATTATCAAGGCAAGTGTTTGAAGTTTCGTCCACAAGTTCTCACACGGGCATGTAGCCGTCCATACCACATGGTCGTCGATTGCCTCGTTGATGACACACTGACACACTGATCGTGCAGCAGTCAGACTGATCAGGCACCACTAATTTCACATTTTGATCGAAAATTTATGTTAATTTAATGGTTTTCCAGAGAACAGTTAATTCGTAAAGTTCTGCGATAGGTTGGAATTTAAAAAACTTAAAATTGCGAGATTTCGGTTAGCTGATGATGAACGGTGAGCGATCAACATCGCAGCATGTGTTGTTATGCGTGACTAGTTTTTGCAAGGTAAAGTACATACATACAGAACAAGATGTGAATAGTTTGTGTACATGTATCAAGTTTGTTTCAAGTTTTCTGAGCTATGTTTTGCCAAAAATTTGCAAGATTGGATAAAATTTGACAAAGATGTCACAGAAATAAAAAGGGTGAACTTTTTTGAGACACAGTATAGTTGAGAAAATGTCAAGCATTTGATAAGTGATAATCACATAATTTGGAGAATTTGATTGGATAGAATATGCATTTAGGCTTTACTAATGATAGTGTGGTCTACTGTTGTCTCAATCTGTGCCAGTTGTTAGCTACTGAAAATTTTTTAATTCTTACATGCTATGCTTTTAATGTGTGACGTTAATATGTGAGAACACATATTACGAAATGTAAATGTCAAATATGTCACAATGACATAATCGTGTGTTCACTGCATGTGTCCACAGAAAGGCTGAAGCATGTGCTTTTTTATGAGCATAATTCAGTCACTAATTCAATTGCTAGAGATTGCTAGTCATTAGTTGGTGATATTTACTAATTACATTTTTCTCAGCTAGTAAAGCACTGCAGTGTGTCACGTGACTAATGTCTGTTTTTTACAGAGAAGATGAACAGCAGCAATGTAGTAAAGCAAGTGGAAGACAATGTGATTAATGCCGACAAACAACACAAAGTTGTGGATGTGATAAACAAAGTTAACTTGCCAGTGAAGAGTGTGTACATTTTGCTGATACACTGGGGATGAATATAGATTAGTATTTTAAATATTGTCTCAGATGTACTGTGTGTCTATATGTTCTTTTAATTTGCTGGTAACGCCTATGGTATGAAAAGTTACTGTCTGCATGATTCTGGGTTAAGTCTGAGATCTGCCCCAATAATCGATTAATGTTGTGTTAAATTAGAGACTGATTTTTATGCGCAACAGCAGCTAGTGAGTCATTGCAATTCTGTCTGCCTGTCCGTCTGTCCGTTTGTTCGTCTGTCCGTTCATCTGTCACATGGGTGGATCGGTCAAAAACGGTGCTAGCTAGGATCACCAAATCTTCACTGTCAGCTGCTGGAAGACTCTAGTTTCAGGAACCGTAAAGCTTTTCCATAAATTCGAAGGGGGTCACCCTGAACGAGGGTGCTAAATGAGAGGGGGTGGGCAAAAGTTGTGATTTTTGGCCAACAAGTCGCTGTATCTCAGTATAGATAGGGCCTCGGTTACTATTAATCGCTAATAGGAAGTTGTACACTGGCTTTTGATTGGCACCGAATTCAATCATTTTGAATGATTTTGCACGCCAAAAAGGGGGTTTTATGGATTTTTTGGCGATTTCAGGCTGCGACACAAGTCTATATCATTCACAAGGTGGCACCACACTACTGTCGTTATGCAATCCAGATAGAGAATTTGGTATTTGTATATTAACTTAGCGTGAACGCCCCAATTTTTAGCTAAACTACTGAGCTACGAGCCGCTCATAGCCGCTAAGTTACCGGACGCGCCTCAGACCAAAACCAAAATTGGGGGAAGGACGATCTTTAGCTGGAATGAATTGAAGCCAAACTTCAGCGAGATGCATTGAGCGGTTTTTGAGAGAGGGGCATTATACCACATTTATAATCGAATAAATTGATGACTGGACGAATCAGCAGCCATGGGCCAAAACAGTCAGACTTGCGGTGCCGGGCAGCCTCGTGTTGGGCCCTCCCCTAAATTTATAGTCTCAATGATCTTTTTGGCTCAGATTTGGGCAGCATTTACGTGCATATGTAATGCAGTACCAGGTATGCTGTTTTATGTATTGTGGTGCAGATACGAATGACGACAGACGTAAGGAGCCGCCGAACCCTCACGAACCAATTGACCTGCCTGCAGGCAATAGCAATGACGTACCACCATCGCCACGTGACAACTTACTGCAAGCCACGGCGTCGGAACAACATAACAACAACAACAACATGGCGGCCGATCAACAACAACGACTACTACAACAACGACAAGCTGTTGCTGCCGTCACTCGTCAACCAACAGCACCGGTGCCTGCTACTAGTACCATTCACAGTACTGCTAAAAGGTTAACGGGGTGTATAGATGTTTGTGGAAAACCCTTTGCTCAGCCACGAAGCATCACCTGCCATATGTGATCACCTAATACAGATGAATGCACCCCGCCTTAACCCTAGCCAGACAGGCTGGTATTTTGTTGACATACCCCAGAAGGAGGGAAGGTTGGAGTTGATCTTGAAGGCTATTGATGAGTACGGTATTGTACTGTTGTAGTTGTAGTCTGTGTGCTTGTCATTGTAGTAGTTTGTTTTGCAGGGCTAAGAAGATTGAGATCAGCACCGCCCCTATGGGTCTTATGGCCTGTGAATGATTTTATGTGACAAGTGACATAACAGGTGGGGGTGATTGATGCTTTTGGGTCTGGTTTTTCATCACCAGTCAAATCAAATTTGATTTTCGACTTACTGATCTCCGATCAACTTGATGTTCAGAATCGATTGTCAATCAACTGTGTTTTTCCATACATTTTTGATCTCCAATTACGTGATGTACCATTTGTTGATTCACCGTCAACTGAGCCTACTTTATGCCAACGGGACCTCAGAGACATACTTGCTGTTATCATCAGATTGCGTTATTGCTAGTGCCGTCTTATTACTGCATGCGTCTCTGAGTGGCTTGGTGGAATATATTTGTTGTTGATGCTGTGTGAAGGTTGCGGCTGGTGAAAAGCAGCACGCCCGCAATGACAGCGCTCTACCAGTGAAACAACAACAACAACAACTGCCACTTCGTGACGTTGCTGCACCACAAGATGCTAGTCACAGATTGGTAACAGACTCTCTCTTTACTTCTGTGTATGGTGTAAAAACACAGAATAGCTAGACGTGCATCATAATAGGGTAGAAATCATTAGGTCACCTGTACACAGTAACATGATTTCTCAGTCTTCACTTTGTTTGTTTTTTTTTTATTTTTTCGCTTTTCCTTTGAAACCAGACAGCTGACCAAGACCAAAATTGGGGTAAAGACGAGCTTTACCTGGCAGAAATTGAGGTCAAATTTTAGCAAGATCCATTAATGGGTTTCGGAGGGAGAGCCATTTTACCACATTCATAATCAACGGCTTGGCGAATAAGCAGTTGTGGATGATGACAGTTGGGTTGGTGGCTTGGCGTAGCGGTAATGCGTTATGTTCGATCAACAAAGTTGCTCTACACCGGGCCCAGTTAGTACTTGGATGGGTGACTGTCTGTGGGCAGCTAAACCATCTTGGTATGTAACCAGCCATCTAGGTCAACTCAGCCTTCCATCCCTTTGGGGTAGATAAATTGAGGACTAGCCTATCTGGTTGGGGTTAAGGTGGGGCCCGTTTACCTGTGTCGGGTGTCATGTAACGCTGTGTGATCCCATATGTCAGGTGATGCTCCGTAGCTCTGTGATGGGTTTCCTATAAAGAGCTATGTGGTACCTTTAACCTTTTGACTTTTAGTACCAGGCGGCTTCACGTTGAGTCGTGCTTCAAATTTCTAGTTTTTGTCAGTTTACCAGCTGTGGATTATTTAGCCAAGTAGCTGGAGGCACTTATACACAGTGTGCTAAGTGCTGTTGACATATGTGTTTGTCTGTGTATCTGTCTGTCTTTTGTCAATTTTGATGTCTAACGTGAGTATCTAGAAAGTACAGCAGTCATTGGATGGTGGGGAAGTAGCAGCAGGAGCGTAGTAAAGCCCAAATTCTATTATGCCGACTTTCGCTGGGGAATGTCGTGGACACAAATCTTCTCGACATGTCCGGATGTTTGCGACAAAGTCCGTGACAAGTTTACGATAAACTCATTTGTGTCACTCTATTAGAATTTAGTTTGTTGCAATGCACAGGGAAAGGTAGCGAGAAAATTTGCGGACTTTGTCGCAGACAAAAATCATGAAAGTCGGCGACGTGATTTGTGTCGCGGACTTTCATGATTTGTATCCACGACAAAGTCTGTGGAATTTGGGCTTAACTGGACACATTGTCACATTATGTGCTGATGTGTTGATGTCTGTCTAGACGTCTAACGTGAGTGAAAAGGGGCAGTCGGTGAATGGCGGGAAGGCAGCGGTAGCAGCTGTTGACATCTTGGCGGAACTACGCAGACAGCAGGAACAGCAGAAACGACTCATTGACGAGCAGAAAAAAATTGTCAAAGAACTTCGACGACACGAGAACGTAGCACACCACCTACATGACGACCACAAGTACCAGGTCGATCTGTCTGTTTGTCTGTGTCTGTGTCTTTTTTGGAGCAGAGTTGTTGGCTAAAAAGTTGGTCAGAAGGGGCAAGAAGCTTCAGTCTTCTGACAGACAGTTCCATATTTCTGACACAGGAGTTACTGATTGTCAGAATTTCAATATTCTCTCTGAGTCATCAAAACGTCGATTTCCAGCTCCAAAATTTGAATTTCTTGGTGAAAGTTTTCCGGCAGGCTAAAAGTTTGGGGGGAAAGAGCAATTGCTCTTTTGCTCCTGCCATGATGCCACTGTCTGTAGTGTTTGATTTGACGATAGAAATGATGATTGATGATGTGTAATGTATGTACGTATGTGTGTCTTTCAGAAGCCTCATTCTGACAGTGACGAGCGAGTTATCAATAACCAAGTCAACGGACAAGGACAACAACAGAAAGTTGAACAACTACAACAACAACAGCAATCGCCACCACGACCACGACGACTTGTCAACGACATTCGACCGCCACCGGCTGCCAATCATCCAGCTACTCAGGCAGTTGCTGCTGCTGATGCTGACGCTGCTAAGAGTATTGAGAAGCGATCGAATCGTGCAGATATTAACGAAAGGCCAGCAGACGGAGTGGACTTGGTGCAGGAACAAATGCCACCAAACGTAGCATCACTGCTTGCAACTGGCAAAGCCGATTTAGTAGGTGGTGGTGATCAGATAGAGAGGCAGAAGCAGAAAAATACAGAAGAGTTATTATCGCAGTCTGAGCTGGTGAAGCGAGATGAGCGCCTGGTTGCATTGCCTCGTGCTGTGGACGACAACAAGGTGCTTTTGTCAACATTACCGCCACCTCGCGCTTTACGCCAAGACATCCGGCAACAAAAACCGGACTCTTGAGTTTTGTAGTTAATTAGGCTGTTGCTAGGAGTGGAATTTCAAGCCCACAAGTCATCTCCGCAGATGGGCATAGGGTGCAGGGTGGGTTCTGCTCCAGATTTTTAGTTATTATTCGAGGGCTGAGGTTATTATTAGGTTATTTGCTGTTCAGCAGCGTTGTGGGGAGGGAATGGAAAGGCAGGAAGTTGCATTTTTGGGACAGGCAGCTGCAAATTTACGAAAGAGTGGATTGCGGATACTCGAAATTATAACATTGAGGATTTTCAGCCCAAAATTTTGGAAGAAAATTTTCTGACAACAAGAACATTTGCTGAGGGTTAAAATTTAAAGGGAGGTGAGACATTTTCCTCTCCCTCAGACGATGCCACTGGTGCTGTTGAAAACAGTGCACTGTGATTGTTTATTGTTATGCAAATGTTGCATTGGCTTACACGGACCATTACAATGTGTGACAGTCACGAGCTACTTTGTTTTGCAGTTTGTTTTTTCGCATAAACAGAAGTGTCTGCATAAGTTCCATTTTGTGTTACTGTACGATGATTGTGTTGTTATCTGCAAATAAATGATTTGATTTGATTTGATTTGATTTGATTTGATTTAATGTTTACAGCGCACAAGCAATTTGGTACTTTGAAGGGCACCGAAATATGGATTCTGTGACCCAAGAGTTACAAAACAATTTGGCGAGGGGGCAGAATAAGAAGGAAACACCTCTCCCGTGCCCTACCACACACTTTTTAATTGTTGATAGGCCGCCCATTTGAAATTCTTAGCCTCAGTCCCACAATATCTTAATACGGCCTGGTCGTGTTGTGCATTGCATGCTAAAGTCTAGAAACATTTTTATGCTTCACGTTGCGGCCTGGCAAACAATTAGGTATGGCGGGACGGAAATCAGTTATTTTTTCATGCCATGTTGTTTAATATTACACAACAAATTGGCACGCTGAATAGTACAGTGTAAAAACTGCTGTAAAGATACTCCTGCATAAAACCAGTTGAATGCAAACAGTTTCGCCAGTAAAACTTTGAAAGCTTACTAAAAACTGCACCGGTCATTTGAAGGTCCAATAAATATTTTAGAGACACAGATTTCTTTGGTGGTGGATGGAACTGGAAGCGCCAAAATTGGTTTAGGCCCAATGATGCTTGCTGTTAATGTCTAATCGTCTTCTATCTACTTTCCAGTCATTTAGACAGGTACTTTTGTTCGGCAATGAACTCCTTATTTTTGTGACTTGGACACGGACCCTCATGAATCAGATTTTTTTTTGTTTTAATTTATTGTTGAAAATATTGCATACTTTATCTGTGTTTTGTGTGTTTGTGTTTGTGTTTGCTGTCTGGCAGCAGACAATAGACCTTGTGTTTGTGACTCGGACTCGGACTTAAACTAAAAGGACTTGCTACATCACTGCTACCATCTCCTGTAACTTACTACTAGTCGACGTGTCACTTTGATTTTACTGTTGCTAGAGCTTTTCATGCACACATGCCGTTGGGCCCAAAAATTTCCTGTGCTTGAAGTTGCAATCTGGCGAAAGCAGGGATGGAAGAAAATATTTGTGATAATGCGTTTAAATTTTTATTTTGTGATTTTTCCATGTAATATTGTTATAGGCCTATTATACAACAGCTTGTAGAAAAACAATGACATGGTTAATATAGTACCTACGAGAACCGAAGTACTAAAATACTGCAGCATAACTGACCAGATGCGAATGGTCTTGTCTCAGTAAGCCTAAACATTCAAAGCAAACAAAAATCTGCACTACTGGTGGTATTTTTTGAGGGATGAATGGAAATTTTATGGACAGATGGTAACTGAAAGCACGGGAATTTTTTTACACCCACCCTGTTGTGAGCTGTGTCAGAGTTTGCATGCAAGTACAGGTTAAGACAGAAAAATGACCCAACTTGTTTTTGTCAGAACTTCGTCAAATCTCCACCAAATTTGATAATTTTTGGCACAGATAGCCAAGACGACAAAATTATGTGAGGTACACTCATTGTCCACCTCACCTAATTTGTGTCAACGCACTACCGTGTTGAAGTCAGATGTTCCTAATTGTTGCATAATGCTTAGTTGTTGTCACCGTAAACGTTCTAACAACTTAATTAAACACACGATATATTAAAGTGTGATTTATTTAGCAGAATTATAAGTTTCTGTAACAACCTGCTTCCAAATTTTTTTAAAATTTATGCCCAAAATGTAGGCTACACAATAGCTTAAGATGTGATGCTGTGGCTGATAGCGGCATTAACGATCAGCTGATCAATATCACAGCACTCATTCATGAATTAGATTTGTTTTGATTTCATAAGTCAGCTATTTTGTTGTCTGTTATTTTTAGCATAAAATATTTAATGTCACAAAATTATTAAATCGCGTGACACTCTGTTGAATTGATAGTGAAAAGGTGAGCAATCTGATACTGATAATCACCATGTAATGTAACAATTTGAAGCATCTGCGTTTTACACGGTAGTGCGTTGACATAAATTAGGTGAGGTGGACATTGAGTATACCTCACATAATTTTATCATCTTGGCTATCTGTGTGCCAAAAAATTATCAAATTTGGCGGAGATTTGACGAAATTCTGTCAAAAACAAGTTGGGTCATTTTTTGGCACAACCTGTACTATGCTGTGTGCTGTCAGTGACTGGTTGAGTTGATTACGGTCCCAACTAGTGACAAGTGCCTTGTGTATTACTAGCTTGTGTGGCCGTGTTCTGTTAACAGTCTGCGTTTGGTTACAGTTACTTACTGCTGTAATTTTATCGCTGACTTGATATAATTGCATATTCGTTGTCGTCGCGATCAACATGATCTTATACCGACCACCAGTGGCGTCATTTCACTAAATCCTTGGGGGATCCACTCTCTCCCCCTTCTTTTCCTCCTCCCTCTTCTTTTTCCCTCCTCCCTTTTCTTCTTTCCTCCTCTTTCTCTTTTTCCCTTTCCCCTCCCCTTTTCTCTCCCCTTTTTTCCCCTTTTCTTCCCTCCCCTCCCCTTAGAAGTAGGCTTCATTAAATCGAGCTAGGGGGTCTGTGGGAGCGCTGTAAGCTGCCCCAACCGGAATCGAATTTGGTGCATTTTCAGCCTTAAAATGTGACATCTCGTGGCAACAATTTTAATGACTTTCCTGAGAATCAGTTGACCAAATTTCATGCAGTTTACATAGTAAATGTATATAGCAGACATTAACAGACTAATAAATCTAACACTTATCCACTCTAACAACCTTGCATGTTCTATAACACACTTGAACTGACAAAATTATACTCAACTGATGAGTCCAACTGCTAGGATAGTAAATGTTTCTTTACTATCCTACGTATAGATAAGTATATTGTGCTTAGTTTACGTGTTGCTATTTAAAATCCATTAATCAATCAAAGTCTATTGCAAGCACACATGTTTACATTTGAGCTGTTTTACGTTTAATCAAAGGTACAATTTACAGAGAAAAAACTGAAATCATAAATCCTTAGGGGGTCCGTAGACCTCCAGCCCCCCCCCCTAAATGATGTCCCTGCCGACCACAGACCAATGCAAATCTTGACGAAATCTCTGTTCTCCGTGGATATCGTATTCCTGTCAAATATTATTGCCTACAGTGTTACTTGGGACCACGCGAGTGTCCCTGCCAAGTGACATCACATTCCGTCCAACCACTTTAGTAGGGTGGACGAGTGTGACAGATAGGCCTAAACAGAGACCACGCGCAGTAATGTAGGCCTATGTTGCAATATTTGGAGCGACTTAAAAGTAGTGCCGAATAACAACAAGCCAGCGAAGTCGTCTGTCAGTATGTTCATGGTTTCTGAGTAAGACTTATTAAGTCACAGCGAAGCAGTTCGTGCAAAATTGTCTCGAAGTCGAATCATGTTTTAATGCTATACTATGTCTACGATGTCATCAGATTCCGAATCAGATCAACATCGTCGCTGTATTTACTAGGCCAGTAGCTAGACATTGTGTGAGAACCGACATTGTTTGCAATACCATATTGTCACTCATCCAATGACTTGTGATGAGTAGGAGGCTGAGGCTAAGCAATCGATCGATTGTATTGACTTTCTAGTGGTTGATGATGCAGACTGTCAACTGACTATCGCCTGAGCCGCATCTCGCCTACATATAGGGCCTAGGCCCACACGCACTCACGTCTTCACAGGTGTGTCAGCTGCAACAGCGATCTTGACGTCACTAACAGCTAGGCCTAGTAGCAAACGTAGGCATAGTCTATGGGTATAGGCTATGTTAAATCATCGCGGTCTGGACGTAGCATATGTAAATGCTGAACAATGTAGATATACGCTACAGACAGTGCTTTAACCGACACTTATTTTACGCTGGTCGACACTCGGTCGTGTAGTGTAGTCTACACTGTCGTTTGTTGGTTACACGCATCGATTTCTTCGTTCGAGATCTGTGTTGTCCGAGCTTATCGGACGCGTCCAAGTTCTTGGGACGAGGTTCTGATGGGCGTCTTTGTCTGACAGACAAAAAAATCATCGGACAGAATGAGCATGCACATTCCGTCCGATTTCCTCGGACGAGGTTTTTAAACCTCGGACACATCGGCGACGTCGGACAACACGTACTCTGACGAGGAAATCGGTGCGTGTAGCCACGTCTTTTTCGACACGTGCCAGCGTATAATAAACTATCGTGATAATCTTGACCTACATTGTAACTTGTACGTGGCTGCATGAGTGCTGGTTGAGAGACATGAGTCAGTTTTGATGCTAAAAGTATGACGTCTGACGATGAATCTGGGAGGACAAATAACCCATCATACGACCGCAGCGACGTCGCACTGTGCCTCGGTGTCGTCCTGATGTCACTGGGGGTCGCCACGCTCGCCGTCTCGTACCTGTTCCCGTATAATCTCGCGAGAGACTCGGCCGGCTACTACGAGGCCAGCGCGCGAGAGACCGAGACGGCCGAGCAGCGCGCGTGGAGCTCGTTCACGGTCTTGTGGCTCGTCGGTCTCGGGCTCGTCGCCGTCGGCGTCGTGGTCGTCACCCTGACCGTCGTCTATAACAACTGCTGCTGTTGTCTGCGACCTCACACCGCAGGAACCGGTGACGTCAGCACGCGTGACGTCATCGGTCTCGGTGCACGGACGCGAACATCGAACTACGGTGCTGCTGACACGGCTCGTCGCTAGTCATCAATCTACGAATGATTATAATGATGGCGGAAACTTTATTGAAGGCTCCAGGACACACGACAGTTCGAAAGACAAACAAAATTCAGAATCACAAACCGTTGCTGAGTTACAGAATTATACAGATATGATAATTATGACAGTTTGATATTATGATGCATGAACTGCACTGGAATAATTGCAGATAAATTGGTACTTTGATTTAAGTTTTAAACTAAAAGAATTAAAACTGAAACGGAACTGGAATGGAAAAAATGGAAATGGAAAGTACGGTTGTGTAAAAAAAAATCCACAAACAGTCGCTAATTAGGAGAAATAGAAATCTGCGAGTTAGGCCTACAAGTTTACAACGTCTGTTTTCTTCCTGAACATCTCTGCATGTGTATTACTGCTGTATATACGACATGTTTGACGTCCCACTACTGTAACTAACTGTAGGCTTATAATCTGTCTTGTCTGTAGACAACGAGTGCCGAGTGTCAACATTGTAGGCCTAACTGGCGTCTTTCTGGCTACTGCAGGTACATGTACTGTTATTCGTACTGTAGGTAGGCTATAGACAAAGTAACACGAATAATGCTGCAGTGTAAGAAGAGTCCCGATACGGATTTTTCTTTTCATTGTGTTCTTATGATAGTGATTTAGTATTTAAATTGACCAAAAAATCTTAGAAACACTTACGGTGAATTAACTTGTTTCGAGGCCCCAGCCAAAACAATGACGTTGGGAATACGTTGGCTCTGTGTCATGGTGCATTGGTTGAAAGTGAAACGTTGACTCGTTGCTGGCTGGACCTTTGATGCAATCCCCTAGGTCTATCATTGTGTGATGTCCTGGTGACGCGTAAAACAAAACATTTGCAAATATTTTGTGTTTTATTTTACATGTAGCCATATGTAAAACATCTAGCAGGATTGAAAAAAGTGAATGCAAAATGATAAAAATAAAGGACAAAAATTTTCTGCAGGCGACCGCCGACCACCCGTGAATTAAACGGTCTGTCCTGCAGAAGTGATTTATACTGTCTAGAGAAAAGTGAGCCCCCTTAACATGTTAAAGTAACCAGTGCAAACCCCGCAGTGCATGAGTTGGGCCTAAATGAAATTTTTACACACAAAACGACATCCATTCTAAACACTGCAGTGTCCGGACAAGCTTAACACCGAACTACGGCGCTGCCGACACAACTCATCGCATTGTCTTTAAGAGAAATGTCAAGTTTTAAATAACACTGCTGAACGTTAAAAATTTTCAAACACGGCTAATGTCAGTCGAAACAGTCAAACTACTGCTTATGTTATGTTTAAAGTATCTTCTTTGAGCGGATAAATATACGCAGTCGATCGATCACGATACTGATTCAGTGTTCTGTAAATGTTCTGATCAAAGCGACGCCAGTCTTCAAGCAGTCGTTCTTTCAGATGAGCTTAATTCGACGCGATTAAAAGTACGTTCTCGACACTACGCGCAATGCGACGCCGACCACTGCTGGTTTTGCGATTTGAGCACGGTAGCCTAGTACGTAGGCCTACCCGTTTCATAGTAATAAGAAACTATGCGGCTTTTTATCAAAAATTCAGCTATCGATCTTGTAGCCACTACGTTCTTTTTCAACTCTGATCATTATGATGAAATCTCGATCTTCTTTGGCGAACTTTCGTAAGTCGTTTCGTAAACGCAGTAAAACATTGGACAAAATTGGACAAAATGAAAATCTCTAAAACAAAAACAAATTTTTATGAAATTCTGTAAAACACTTTTTAGTAGCCAAAATAAAATAATTGTCGCATTGTGTGTGTGTAAAGTTTTATTTGATTACGTGTAGGTGAGTGGTTGTTATTTTAACGTTTCAGAGGGCTCACTTTTTTCTGGACACGTGGCCCGGGCCCCCTACTGTATAACCACGGCAACAGGCAACTGCAGCAGTCCTACAGTGATGCTAGACGTGAAAATACCTGCCGGCAGCATTGCGTGGGCGTCGACGTGCCTTTATCGACTTATTGATGATCGTCTTATCATCATTCTCTTCGTTAATGTCCGTACATACCGGCCTACAGTACAGCATTGTTCAGCTCAGTCCAGTCCAGTACATGCTGATGTCCTAGTTATGGTAGGCCTACATTGTATGCGGCTGACCGGGCTCGTTTGGCTACTGCAGCGTCGTGGCCGCAGGGCAGGGCAGCTCCTCTAAATTTTAGCGTCTCGGAAATTTTTTTTTCGGTCGACAAATTTTGTTTCAGGAGTACCAAATCTGGGGCTCAAAAATTTATGGGAAAATTTTGAGCCACAACTGAAATTTTGAGCACTGCCCGTAATCTCTAGCTGCAATATGTTCTCTTCTGTCGGAGATTCGCATCTGTCTGTGAAAAAATTTCAACTTTTTCCTGCCTCTCCCGATTTTTTTTCGGCGCAAGACGCCGCTACTGTTCGGTGCAGTAAGTTATCTATCAATTATTCTCCATGTGATAAAATACCACCGAGTGGCCAAGTTGCCTGCAGCTAAAAGGCAGGCATTGCGCATGCGAATTCCAGGCTTGATCATTGGGGCGCCGCTGTTCTATCAGCAGCAGCAGCAGCAGCAGCAGCAGCAGCAGCAGCCTAGAAATGCCAACATCGTCATCAGTTATTCTTTCTTTTCGCTGTGATCGACCTACGTTCAGAATGCCGCAATCTTTCCATGTCTGCAGCGCCGTGCCCCAAAATGCCAGCCACTGTGTATCCATGTAATCCTTTTCTGCATGAGGGCTTCGTGCGTCTGTCAGTTATAATTTCCACCAAGTAGGTTAGGCCTTATGTGATACCCGACAGCGTTTATTTGCAATTTTCTCGTGGCTTTGCTAACAGGATTACGCAAAAAGTTACAGGCAAATGCAACTGAAATTTTTAGGGAAGGTTGGACTCGGTCCGTCAAAAAAGGTGATGAGATTTTGGTGGTGATCCGGATCAGCATCTGGATCCAAAATACGATTGAAAAATTGTTTACCACTTCCAGATAGTGTTAAACTTCCGCCCAGTGTCGTAACTACTGACCCAGCAGGCCCCACAATGCGGGAAGCCCGCGGATTCAGGGGGCCCAAAAGTATATGTTGTTTAATTTTTTTTCGGAGAGCTAGAACACGAAATTTGACGTCACCAGATATGGTTTCTGGGGCGCCAAAATGCCCTAAAATACATCTTCGGCCAGTGCTCCGCCCGCGACCCCGATGGAGAAGCTCACATCGCTCCTCCAGACCTCTTAGCTCCATTGAGGCAGCCTATTTATAACAGAAGGGAGTGTAAGGGAAACAAGAAATTTGAGCTAATGCTCATGAGACGCGCGAAAGCCTATAGCAGTTCCGGTTCAGTAGTTTAGCTGAAAATTGGGATGTTCACGCTAAGTTAATATACAAATACCAAATTCTCTATCTGGATCG
>Ga0056128_1001710_pt1 | contig 25124 bp, 15 predicted proteins | sample WorMetLIZISLAND2_FD_71113 | JGI IMG/M metagenome (GOLD analysis project Ga0056128, IMG submission 71113) | Marine gutless worms symbiont microbial communities from Max Planck institute for Marine Microbiology, Germany - Olavius geniculatus... ... | reverse complement strand
TAATGTGATAAATGTAATTAGATAAAGTGGCGATCTACCACTAGTAATTTTCTGCTCACTAGTGCGAGATCGCCGATCTACCCCTAGCACTGACCATAATTGATTATGTTGTTTATCTGTTGGTGCGGTTGTAATTTTGCAGCTAAATGAAGGCGAGGCAGATAACTCGGAAGATGAAGTCAGTACTGGTGACTATGATGAACGACCTGCTGATAAAGTTTCTGCATCATCAGCAGTCAAGACTAAAAAGAAGAGAAAGAAAAAGGCAAAAGACAAGTTGTCATCCAGTGATACAAAAGTTGCGGTATTGTATTCTTCATTTGGAAATGAGTAATATTCTCAGAATTGTGCTGGTGACATTTGTATGGTTTTTTATATGATGTATCTTATTTATGTATCACCTGACTTATAATCAGTTTCATTGTCTTCTTGTTGTTGTCTAATACAACCACAATGCAGTGGCGTAGCCAGAAATTTCAATTGGGGGGACCTCATCTCTCTTTCCCCTCCCTCCCTTTCCCCTTTTGTTCCTCCCCTTCCGCCCTTTTTCTTTTACCTTTCCTTCTCTTCTCCTGTCTTCCCCTCTTCTCCTGTCCTCTCTTATCTTAGAAGTAGGACCCCAAAAATTTAGGTAGGGGGCTGGGCGAGTGCTGAGAGCTCCCCAGTGGGTTCTGGGGTGGAGCCCTAGCCGAAATTGAATTTGAAGCATTTTAGCTTCAAAAGATGAAATCTGGTGGTAACAATTTTAATTATTTTCCCGAAAATAAACAGACCAAATTGGCAAATTTTGTGCAGTTTATATGTACGCTTTGTTTTCGTCTGGAGGATTGGGGGGGCTGTGCCGCCTATGCTCCCCCTTGTCTAGCCACTGCCACAATGCATGAGTTGCTTTCATGACTGCTGACACCATAGGTGTAGTCACAGGTAGAATCTAATATTAAAAGTCGAGTCACAAGTACAGTCTGGGATGAGTACACAATGATGATTCACTCAGTATTGACAAATGTCCACAGGAGTTGACCTCTCGACATATCGTAGCTTTCTGTTCGTAGTTTCATTGTAATTAGTTTTTGATGTTACAGTCGGTGCAGTGTGTATAAGTTGATGACACATTCACACTGTCAGTTTCATTTCATATTTTTTGGTTACATTTTGCACTGGTGGTGATTAATGGAACTTGCATGATTTATGACTTCAGTATTTACTGCAGGAAGAGGAAGATATTGACGCATGTATTCACGAGATAAATAAAGTTTCATCTCAGTTGGTGACGTCATCAGTCACCAGTACACCAGATGGCTCTGATTTTGCTGCTGCTAAGCCTTTACTTTCAATAGAACACAGGTAAATATGTGATAATCATACGTTTGTTAAAAGTGCTAATTTTGTGTTAGTCAAGCAGCTTTCTAATGTTTTAGGCTTGCCAAGTTATCATACAATTTTTGTGGGTGATAATCTTCTTTCTTTCGAATTTTTTCCTTCTCTTTCTTTTTTGTTTTTTTTCCTTTTTTCCCTTTTACTTTTTTCTTATTTCTTTTCTCCCACTTTTTTGATTTTTTTCCTTTTTTTTCTTTTAAGTCCACACCAAAATATAACTTGCTGCATTTTAGACTTAAAATATGACATCTAGTGCAAATGACATCCGGTGGCTCTGTTATAATTATTTTTCTTAGAATCAGCTAAGTAGATTTAATGCAGCTTATACATAGACAAATTGGCAACCAAAATGGGAGACATTCATTGTTGGCAGGTGATAATTGACTCTGCACTGGTGAGCAGGTGATGAGATTGAATCGAGAGTCAATAGATTAAAAGCATTGAGAACAGTTATTATTGTTTGTGATGTTTATCATGATTTTATACTGCTGGTGGTGATAGGTGCTTAAATCCTGACAACGAAGTGCGGAGGTTGTTTGGTAGCAGAGTTGTGCAGGCAGAGCAGAGGTTCGTTTATTTCATCACACTAATTATTGGTTTCAAATAAATTTAGTACTGTGCAGTATTGTTTAATTCATGTTTTGTGCACTGATTGAACTATTAGTTTTGGGGTTATTTTTTGTTTGAACATGTTCATTATTTATGTATTTATTATCTGCTTTAAACACATGTTAAGTCAGTCACAACAGAGTCACAAGTTTTTTTGTGTATTTGTGTATGAAATATTCACTAAATTACGTGCCAGACTTTACATTTTTGATTTGGAAATTTTATATTCTGTTGGCTAGTTTTTGGCAAACGCTGTATGTTGTTTGTTACATCTGTGTTTTAGGCGCCAAAATACAAGAAATCGTCATCGTAACATGAGATTGTGTCGACCACGTGACAACTGGCCTGTGTTCAGCAAAACAGGTTTATGTTGTTTATTTTTGATTTGTTTCTTATTGTATTGCAATTTTTAAAATTTTCTTCCAGTTATCAAAAAATTTTGTGGTTGCTGTTTTTTTTTTTGTTTTGTTAGGCTGCCCAGAACGATAGTCCGGAAGGCTTTATGTTGTACAACAGTTTTATTTCTTTCAACAAAGATCTTCGAGGTTCGTGGGCTGATCTCCGCGAAATTTTGCCACATGGTCGGAAGTATGTTCAATTTACAAGTGTTGGTCCAAAATTTGGGGGTTTGCCCCCCAAAAAACTTTTGGGGGCAAAAACACGCTAAATTTGGCCCATTTTCGGACATCTTCCCACTTTGAGCGCGAATATCTTCGAAACAGACAGAGATATCCAAAATCTGAAAACCTGGTGCATGACAGCATTTCCTCCCGCTTTCAATGAAAAAAGTTTGGTGAACTTTGGTCCACTAACCACGGAGATTTAGAGGTGGAATTGTACCCCAAAAATTGACTTTTGGAATACCATATTTTGGCACATAGGGGGTGCGATGCCCTGAAATTTTTACACGCACCACAGACTGACCAAGGCTTGCTAGCCCACACCCCAGAGGGGATGGGGGTTCCCTCAACAATTTTTTTACAAAGGAGGGTCAAAAATTGATATACAATGTAGAGCATGAGCCACTAGAACTTTGGCACTAAGAGGAGTAGCCCCACGAAACTTCAGCACGTGATGTCCCATTAGGTAGGCATGATAACACACATACAACTTTTTAGGAGGCACCGCTTCTTTAAAATTTGCGAGGGCAAAAAACGTTCAAAATTCGCTGCTGTTTAGGACAACTTCCGAGTTTGAGCGCAAATATCTCTGGAAAAAAAGATGTCGCCAAGCGATACTATTTTTTCTGCGTTGAACAAAAAAACTTGGTGAACTTTTATCCAGTAACCACAAAGTTGCGTTTGCTCATTTCGACATACCCAACATTGACAGTTCATGCGTTTCCGGACAACTTTAGATTTTGATCGCATATATCTCAAGAATGGATAGAGATATTGATAAACGGAAAGAGGCATTTACAACTACAATCGATTCCACGTCGAATGCAGAAACATTGGTGAAATTCGGTTCACAAACAATGAAGTTCTGTTGTCTCATTTCAAACCACTCAAGTTTAGCATTGCACTTGCTATACATGTAGATGATAATGCAGTTGTGTTCTGGCCACGTGACTTTGCTGCAAACGAAATTTCAACCCCTTAACTGTCCCCCAGTTGGACTTACAGCAGCCTCACATTGGGCTTTGCTCCATATTTTTAGTTTTTTTTTGAATTACAGTAATTTGTTTAAATTTTGTCATTGTATTTCACCGATACTTCACTGTTAGTCTTAGGCACATTCATTGGTGCTTAAAATTTGTGCATCACTTTTGGAATAAAGGAGTTATATTTAACACATTGACGTAAAACAGTAAACTTTGCACAACACATTGTAGAAGCTGCCTTTATTAGGTGAATGCCACTGCTTGTGTTGTTACAGGGTTGTCGATGCGACACATTGAAACAACTTCACGAGGCATTCAGTACTTTGTTTTTGAGCACAACAAGTTTTACCAGAAAATCCAGTTTGAATTTATGGATGCTGTTGAGTCTCTTAATCCGCAAAATATTGCGGTATGGTGTATATTGTTTTTTTCTTCGATTTTGTACATCTATTAAAGCTAAAACGTTGCTGCAATAAATGTGTCTACTGTTTCTGCTAATTCTTATGTAAACCTTCCTGTATCGTTTACATTTAATATCTGTCTGGATGTGTTTTTGTGGTTTTGAAATTTAACATCATGTTGCAGATTGTTTATGTTACTGCTACAGTCCTCCTTTTGTTTTAAGCTATTTTTTGTGTTTAAATTTGTTTCTGTAGTATATACTATTTTCTAAAAATTTTGTCTGCTATAATACTTGAGCAACCCAGGTGCTTTGTGTGTGATGACTTATTACTATTTCATTGTTTAATTTTATTATATTTTTATGGTGTGTACTGATCAGTATTACTATATGTGCTGCTTTTTGTGTTAGTTTTTGGCACATTAGTGTGTTAGTGTGTTCACGTGGGCAGTTGTAAGTGCTATTTTGACCTTTCTAACCCATGGAACACAATTATTCAAACTGGGACTTTTATGCGCATAAAGTGCTTTAAGGTGCTTATGTTTTTGAAGTGAATGAAGGAATGAATTTGATGACATGAAAACACTAAATGTTACAGATTCTTATTCAAGCATAAAAAAGTACTAGTAAAGGGTTTATACTGTGTAGGGTCGGTGGCCACAGTATAGAGGAACTCATTTCTTCTGGATATTCCTTTTTTCTCTCTCTGTCTCATTCCTGGTCAGGGGGGGGGTCACCACCGCAGTCCGTTCCAGGTAGCTCCATAGGCGTCACAGATCTGTTGTAAAGCTGTCTCCTGGGCACTTGTCCTTCTTGGCCTGAGACGTGTTTCGCACTTTTTTTTCTCTGAGAATCTCACTTCTACGGCTCAGTTGTTCTCACTAGTTCTCACGAAAAGTGTGAAACGCGCAAGTACGAATTCTCTGAGAATTCTAACATAGAATTCTACGCTAGCCAATTTTATCTATTTGGATGACGTAACTCATGCAAGTGGGCGGAGCTAGCATAATGTAGCAAAGGAAAATCTTGCTCACCATTTCTCAGATAATCTCAGAGAAGTAGAAAGTGCGAAACGCGCTTCTAAGTTAGAATATCTGAGATTCTCAGAGAAAAAAGTGCGAAACGCGCCTCTGATCTGATATCCTTGAGCCAGGGAGTACAACTTGAGATTGCATACATCTCTGTTAAGGTGGGTTAGTCCTTAACAGAGACTCCCTGCTTAACTCTGCACATTGTGCTACTTATTTTATCGACCAAGATGGATGAAGGGCTGAGTCGACCCTGACGGGATTTGAACCCGAGACCTTTCGATCTAAGGTTCAGTGCTCTACCAAGTGAGCTATCCCGCTGTTATAGCAGTCATGTAAACTACTAAGTTTTGATCAAATTGCGAGTTTTGGATTTGTCTGTGTGGCACCGAGTGCAGCAGCAGTCATGTAAGGTAAATGTAAAGGGTTTATACTGCGCAAAGCGGGCAGCCACAGTATAAAGGAGCTCATCCCTTTGCGATATTCTTGAGCCAGGGAGTACAAATCCAGATTCCAGATTGGGGGAATTAGTCCTCAACAGAGACTCCCTGTTACCTCCACACATTGTGCTACTCATTTTATCGACCAAGACGGATGAAGGGTCTAGTCGACCCTGACGGAATTTGAACACGGGATCTTTCGATCCAAAGCTCAGCGCTTTACCAACTGAGCTATCCTCAGTATTCTGCCATACTTATTCAACCATATGTTTGTAAAATAATGTAATAATTGCGTAATAATTGCATGCTGTTGTACCATTGCTTTTTGTTGTTGCAGAACTTGCATAACGAGTATCCATATCACGTTGACACGTTGCTGCAACTTGGTGAAATACTGAAGATGGGAGACGATCGCCAAGCTGCAGCCGAGATGATTGGTATGCACTAACAGACTGATGATCATTTTTATCATCATAATTATGTTCTGTCTCTTTTTTGCCTTATGACAAATTTTTTATTCCTGCGCATGAAATTTGTGTCCAGTTTTTGTGGCATTTTGAACTGGTGATGGCTAAACCAGTGTACACTGATCCTAACTGATAAGGCCTTTACACTGAGCAGCTGATAACTGATTATCCCAGTAGGTTCAGGGTAGGTTAAATCAAGCCCTCGTTTAGGCCAAATTGCTAACTGTTGTAAACAGCCAGTGTTGTTTCTGGACTCGTATGCTAGCCTGGGGTCCTGATAACCCGGGGTGCATTTTTCAACAGCCAATGGGGCAGAGCTGTTCACTGCTGATGTCATGTTCATTTGCATATTCACGAAAAACGATATTGGTCTAACGCATAGAGTTATAACACATATCTATGGTCATCAGTACGAGTATGAGCGCATACATACAGTCTCTTATGGCGGTATGCACCCTACTAGTAATGTGAAAGTTAAAGATACATGTTCACACCATACGACTTTTGGACATGAAACTGATAAACGCATCTCTGATAACATATTACAGACGATCAAACCAAAACAACAACAGACAAGCCCGTCAAAAAAAGTCACGTGACTAGAACAACCACGGTTATACAGCTGTAGGCAGATCACGCTAGTGGTTGACCTAGTTGAATAATGAGCATCCAAATAAGGCAATAGGGGCGGAGTCTGGTAGAACAGACATGCCCTGTTAGCTGTTGAAAAACGCCACGCTGGTCTATGTCCACAGTGTTGTGCTTAGCTTAGTATTTCTACTCTAGAGGCAGGTTTGATCATTGTACTGAATGTTGGTCAGGCTGAGTTAGCATTGATTGGCAAGATGGTTTACAGTTTTGCCGCATAAAGATGGTTATCAGTCTTGCAGCTGATTTAGTACTGGTAACTTTGCTGGTGAAATGGAGTGTATTATTAGTTAAATTTTCATTGCATTGTCAGATCTTAGAACTCAGTAAGTGACTGAATTATGCACATAGCCAAATGTGATTGGCAGAAAAACACGTATCTGCAAATTGTCTAAATTTATTTACTGTAATAGTAATTTTTTTATCTGCCATTGCTAAGTCACACTTGGTTTCTTTCTTCGATGACTTACTGTGTGAGGCATTTGTCGTCAGCACGAGTTGGCTTTGGCAAACTGATGGAATTGGTGTGCGGTTAGTGTATAAGTGTAATGCTTCTATTAGCACCGACAATTAACATGCCATAACATGGCAAAATTAGTGCTAGCATGCGATTTGTTACATGCACATGATTAGAAAACAGGTGTGTCTTTGTTCTGTGCATTATTTATGGTACTTTTTCATGTACAGCTCTGTGGAGATAGATATCCATGCTTAGAATTTTTCAGTTCTTAAAGTTTTAGGTTAAGGTTGTTTTTAGGTTTCGTGTTTCATAAAAGTTAAACTTTCTGTAAAGGTTAATTTTTTTGTTTTGTTATTATGTGTTTGTGCATTTTTGCCTGCAAAAGCCATCCCCGAAATGACTTTTACTGTGTCGAGCAGGACGTAACACTACTCACTCGCTCACTCACTCACTCTGTGGAGATAGGCTGAAACATGAGGGTAAGGCGTAATTCTTAGCTAGGTTTTAGTTCTTCTCATAATGATGAAAAATGAATATGATGCATGTGTGATACAGAGAGGGCTTTGTATGTGTTTGAGACAAGCTTTCATCCACTGTTCAGTTTGACCCAGGGCACCAGCAGGCTTCCATACAAGTACGCTGAAAACAGGTAACATTTGCTCACTCACTCGTCACATAACTGTGGTGACCAGATGACATGCACAATGTGATCTAGTGCAGTCACAGTTGGTCAAGACCTGAGGCAACTACTGTGAAATCTCGCATATAATACACACTGTTTTACCATTAAAACTGTTCTAAAATTTATGGCGCATATTGTACATGGAAGTATGATGTTTCTGACGCCGCCAAGGACGAATCTTCGCTTCAGGTATGCTGTCAAACCCTACACGGCTAATAGCACAGCTGCTGTGAGCTTTTGCATGACATATCACTGGGACCCACAGTTTTCCGCCGAAAATTTTGCCAAATTTCGCGGACGGACCAGTTTGCAAAATTCCATGATTTATCGCTGCAAAATTGTTTAAATTCCGCGGCTCACTGTGGCCTTCCATTTGTTAGTAAACTGAACTCTGTCCTGTTCAAATACTTTTGTTTCTGAAGGGCCGGCTGGCATAGTGACATTATGCTGAGTTATGCTAGCAACGTACAAAGAAAATTACCTATATTTTTTCGTTTTCAAAGTGAAATCTGTCAAGTTGCGTTGCATTTGTTTACGATTGTGCCATATTGCGATAGCTATTGGTGAGGCCAACGGCTTTAAGTAGTTCAGTTTGATTTATTCCATGATAAAAATACTTTATCAGGTCAAAAATTGTACCAATCACTTGTGAATTTTCAACTTGTGCAAAATTCTGCGGAAATATCAAAATTCCGCGGCTTGGCTTGAAATTTAGCGGCCCGCAGAAAACTGGGCCCTACATATCACTTTCAGTTTTTCAGCAGCAATGCAGCAACATCGTGAGCTCATTGTAATGACTGTCGTCATGAACATTGGTAGAAATTAAGTGATGGTGCCATTCTGTCCATCTGTCTTTCCGTCCGTGCACAATGTTCAGTCATAATGCAGCTTCGCCTGTGTGACGTCATAATAGCAACGACGTCACTGCATCAACAGTGCAAAAATATTCAAGATACATGACTGTTAAGCTCACTTTGTTATGGAATGTGACTCTGTAACTTCATTTCATCGTGGTTTGCATGACGTTGGGTGGGATTGCATCATTCGATGACTCGTGCTGCAAGTAATGTAAGTTGACACAAACAAATCGTAATCAACACTGCTACTAGTAGCAGTAATTTTTAAATTGCTTCACTTGGCAGAGATAGGCACTCGTGAGAGTGCCTTTTAGTTAAAAGCATGGTATGATATTTGTGTATTTTTGCTGCCGTAAATTTGTTTGTGATCACAGGTGTGTTATGTGCATGTGGTAATATACAGGTCATTTTACCTGGCACTATGGAGGCATGCTATGTCCGTCGGAAGGAAAGGCTGTTATCGGACAGCACTTGAGTACTGCAAGTTGATATTAAGGTTGTAGTTTAGTTCTGAATTTTTAAAAGATTTTTATTTTAATTTGTAAAATCTGAAATCTCAGCTCCTGGTTTGACGTGTGATTTGGTATTATTTGTGGCGTCATCGTCAACTGGTTTTCATTGAAATAGTATACACACTGAACGGAATTTTTAATTGTGAATGGTTTGTTTTGGTTTTGAATGCCAAACCGAACAGGTTTCTGGTTTTCCACAAAATTCTACTCTGTAGGCCACAAAAAGGTGCCACTTTTAGTTTTTGAACAGCTCCGTGGAACGTTGGTTGATTTTATTAACTTTCGGCATGCTACATCAAGAAGAAACTTGACAAAAATGACTGTAGTTTTGGCCACCTCACTTTAATAATGTTGCCACACTACCTGGTGAAATGCAGAAGTCATAGTTTGGTTGTTTACGACAATGAATTCAAAAAAATAAAAGTATCACCTTTTTCTTGCTTACAGTGTATGACTCTGCTGTTGTCTGGTTTTTAGTCTTGATCCTGATGAGGACCCATTGTGCATGCTGCTACTGTTGGATTTCTACGCACTACGGGCGGAGCAGTATGACTTCTTGGCACGAATGTTCGCCGAATGGGAGAATCATCGTAACCTCTCCCAGCTTCCAAACTTTGCCTTCTCAGTACCGCTTGCCTTGTTTCACCAGTCAGTCCGGGACGCCTCGGATCAACACGAGGCTGATGACATGGTATGTATGGAATATTGACGGAAGTTTTTTTTCCTGTAAAATGGCAGATTTGTGGTATTAGTGTGTGGCCGTCTTAGTAATTGTTATTCAGCTTTTTATTTGCTGTGCTGTGATTTTATAATTACAAAATGTAGTAATGTTACTTGCATTGTAGACAAATGCTGCCCATCATACTTAGACCATTAGACTTGTGAATAATTTCTGTCGTACTTATTTTGTTCTAAAGTGTTGGATTATCAGTCATTCATAGTGCCGTGTGTGCGGATTCAGCTGCAGAATTCTCTGTTGATGTTTCCCGGCTTGCTGTTTCCACTTCTTGACAAGTGCGGCATTGCTGCTGATCGCACTGTCCAAGATCACGAGTATTTTGGTGTACAAGCGCAGCTGAGGTAAGCAGTTTCTGATGAGGCCGTCTCTTAGCTCAAAAACAAACTATAATTGGTGTACAAAAACCAAGATTAGTGCGTAACATTTACCATTTCTCGGGGTAATTCTTGTGCTAACTTTCAGTTTAAAAGGTTAAATTTTAGGGTCACTGAATGTCAAAAATCTCAATAATCAGTGTTATGAGATTGATGACTGTCTGGGGGAAAACAGGGAAGATTATTGGAACTGCTATTTTTGATACATATGCACAATTATAATCGGCAGTTCTTACAATTTTAGGTTTCCGTCATTTTTTTGTTTTGTTTTTCATAAAGGTTAAACTTTCTATAAAGGTTAAATTTTTTGTTCTGTTATGATGTGTATGTGCAATTTTGCTTGCAAAGGCTGTCCCCAAAATGACCTATACTGTGTTCGGTGGGCGTTAAACCCTACTCACTCACTCACTCAAGAAATGATACATGTCTTGTCTAGTTATGGTTTATGCAGTGAACTAATTTACTACAGACCTCAGACGCTCTACAACTGCACAGATCATGTACTCGGCACCAGTTTGAGCCCAAGTTTTTAAAAATTTTTTTGTCTGAGTTATTTGGGAATTGGCCTGAATTTGGATTATGATGTGAACTGTATCCTCTTAGACCAACATCATTGTTTGTCATTGTTAGCTGTGATGATTTCTTTCAATTGTACGGTTTTGCACCAGCACTTTTGAAAACTAATTGATTTTTGCTGATTGATTTTTGGATTTTGGATTTTTGCTGGCTGGTTAATCTTAAAGTATGAGACTATGAGTGCGGTGAAGTTGCCAAGTGGAGCAGATAATAAAACTTGCAGCAGCTGTGATGCTGGACTGGTGATGGTTTGTAAGACACAGGGTTCCCACTGGTCAGGGAAAACTGAAAAAAGTCGGGGAATTTGTGTGGTCACGGAAAAATATTATTTTTGGAAAGTCAGGGAAAATGATCTTGGATCATGCAGACTGCAGATATGTGTGATTTTTTTGTGTCTTCAAGTATCTAAGAGCAGGCAAATTTGTGGATTCCATTGAACATTCAAAAGCTAAAAGTGTTTCAGCTTAACCGGGGTTTTCCTGTCTGACCCCCCGACCAAGATCTCTGTCATTTGCATATCGCTGCATTGATACTGTTTTATTACTTGTGATATAATGTACCATTTCTGACATTTGTGCGATAGAGTTATTGTTTCAATAAGGCCAGGGAAATTGTCATTCCATGACTGGAAAAGTCTGGGAATTTTACTACAAAAGACCTGTAGGAGCCCTGAAGATACCACTAGCCTAGTTGTGTTTATGGTGTTACTGGTTGAAGCACATCGGACGCTCTGAAGCAGCTGCAAATGCTGTATATTGGTCGCTGTGAATCCTGCTGGAAGGAGCCTTCAGTCATAGCATGGCTTGAGAGAAACGTCCACCGGCTTATTGACCGACTGGCTACTCGTGACATCAGTGAACAATTGCTCAGTCAATACCAGCAGTAGTGAGTTCATTGGATCTTACTGTCTATATATGTCTGATGCAAGTTTTATGCTTATAAGGCTGATTGGCTTGGTCCAAAGGTTGGCAGTCCTTCAGCTTTCTTGATGCACTTGCCAGATGAACTGGCTGAACTCTTGCAGTGGCACTGCACTGCTACAGTGACAGCGCCGTAAACATTGGGTGACTTCACTTTTTGATTTAGACTTTCGCTAAGACTGTCGCTTAGCCTAAACTTCGGTCTAAGTACCTACTTAGACCGAAGTTTAGTCGAACCAATCTGGCTACAGTCGGTTTGATTTGCAAGGAAGACGGTTTTAGCCCTTCTGGTTAAACTTTCGCTGAGCCTGAATCTACTTCAACTTTTGACGTAGCGAAAACACGGCAACTATTTACAGTTTTATATCTGCGGATAGTTTAGTAAATTAAACCAGTCTGGTATTCAAAATAAATGCTGCAATGACTTCTCAATGACGTAAGTTTATTGACTTCAAAGTCTAGTTGAACTTTGGTCGAAGTACGTACTTTAGTGTTCAGCTTTTGCTTTAGCTCAGCGAAAGTCTAAGTTAAAAGTCTTAAGTCAAAAAGTGAAGTCACCTATTGTCATGGCTATTACTGTTATTACTATTACTATTGATAACACATTTGCTTAATGTTTCAACTCTCGTATTAAGCTACGTCTTGTTACAATTTCTATTCAAATAGTGCTGCAACTCATTAGTGTCACGGAGAAGTGAACACGTTGTTGAATTGATGTATGGCGTCTGTCGTTGACTGTGGTGTCACTTGGAGATAGCTGCAAAGTCCAGCCAGCTCTGAGCAGTAGCAGTCCGTTTAGAGGTCTGATGATCAGCATTGACAGTGTTGTTGATTCAGCGGATTAATGGAATTTCCGTAAAAATGCGTTATTCACATTCTTAGCAGGTCCTGACAGTTGGAGAATAGGCCTAGTACAGTTTCAGACCAGGTAGAGTTCAACTTCAAAATGACCTATAATTTGTCAAGCGGGATGTAAAACTTTACTTACTCACTAGCTATTTACAGTTCTAAGAATTAGCTGTTGCGCCTTAACTTTTGAGTTTGGAGGAAGTGATGTAACTGCTGCTTGTGTGGTTTTATAAACAGGAATGACTGAGCATCTGTGGCTGTAGTTGGCATTTCGGTTTATGGGTTATGTCTGTGGAAGGTGATTTTCCACCCATTCATGTGCTTTTACTTATTGCTTTCTGCGTGTAGTTTGATTTGATTTTTTCAAGTTTGTTGACTGCTGTTTTTTTGTGCAGTATGCATAATAATAATTGCAATAGTGTTAATGTGAACAATATTTCAGCCGACAGACGCGCTATAAAGGAACGCCGCGTAACGTGTATCGGCACATTGTCGTGTCTGAGATCAAAGAAGCAATGGCTTCTCTGCCACCGGTATGATTACTTGCAGCTCACTGTTACTTTTAATTATCTATGTAAGGATGAAGTGTATAGCAGTTGTGTACAAAGTTAAGAAAGATTGTTCGTAGCTCATAATGGTCATGCATCTCAGAGCTGTGGAGCATCGCCTGCCATGTGGGATCACACAGTGTAACCTCCCACCTGACACAGGTGAATGCACTCGGTTTTATCCCCATTCAGATACTTGGTTTACTTACTCTGCACTCATAGATTATTACTGTTATTATAGATTATTACTATTAATATTGCTATTACTATAGAAGGCTGAATTGCTCTTGGTGGTTGTTTATATATCGTGATGGTGTATCTGTCCGCTGACAGAAACCGCTTGATAGCGACCTAGCCCCCTGTCCTCCAGTAGACAGCATTATCACATTGATGACTGTCTGGAGGATAACATGGAAGATTATTAGAACTACTATTATGTTAATCACATATGCACGTGTATAATGCAGTTCTTACAGTTTTTGGTTAAGCTCATTTTTGTGTTTTGTGTTTCTGTAAAGGTTAAACTTTCTGTTTATTGTAAAGTTTAAATTTACTGTTTCATTATTGTATTTGTATGCATTCTGCCTGAAAAGGCCGTCCCTGAAATGACCTATACTGTGTCGGGTGAGACGTTAAACTCTACTTACTCACTTGATAGTGACCTAACAGAGAGTCAAACCTGCAGTTTTTTTTGATGATAATTTTACCATCTTAGACATTACTCCGCCAAGTTATGGCTGCTTCATCTGACTAAAACCTGGTGGATCATGAAATGAAATAAAATTGAAGTGATAAATGCATTTGTTGGTTTGCACGGAAAGAAAAGGAGACTGATTTTTTATCCATGATCTCATGTTCCGCTAACTAATACCTTTATGTCTCTATATTTGACAATTTCATTTTGTGGTATGCCTTAACGAAGGCCACTTATTATCTGCTCCCAGCTGTTGGTTTGCAGTGCTGGTGGAAGTGATTACATGTGTATGTGGCTGGATGATGTTTGTGAGATTACAGGAAGTCAGTCTGTCTCCAATTCTCAGTCACGATCCTCTGCCGCCGCTTGATTCGGTTGCTGCGTACACACGACCACCAAGGTATAGAATCATGGCATTTGATTATTTTGTTGTACTCACTTCGAGAGTGACTTATCCAATTGTTGCTATCCTTCTACTTTTCACATGTCTTCAGCAGTATACGGACATAAGGATCAAGAACCAACCAGTTGCATGTTCCAAGTATGAAGCATTCGTTAAAGGAGCTTTCTCTCTTTCGTTCTCCGGGTGTTTGAAATACGTTGCTTCACTATCTGAGAGATTTGATTCTGTCCACTGACACTTCTTAACGCTTTCTAATCTTTGATGCTGTCAGCATGTTAGACACTTTTTGTACTTCTGCACTGTGTAAGTCGTTCGGGCACTGTATTGTATTATCTTGTAACATGACATGGGAAATGAGTGACCATACCTAGTGTGTGTTATGGGGTAAAGGTCTGTTGTGGCTGTTTGGGGTGGTGGTATGTCTGACAGCTGCACTGCAGGTGGTCAGATATATAGGTCATGGAAGCTGTTGAGCCATACTCTTCTGTCAGTGATGTATTTAGAATTTGGTTAAGAGAGGCCATGGCGAGTACACAAAGCGCTAGCCTATAACAGGGGTCTGGGGCGGAGCCCCCAGTGGGGTCCAGGGCAGAGCCCCTGGTCAGGAGGTCAGGGGGGCGAAACCCCCCGGAAGCTGAACTACTTTTAGCTTTTGGACGTTAAATGGAAGCGGCAAATTTGCCCACTTTTTAAAAATATGGAAATGCAATAAAACCACAAATATTTGTGTTTTCTCACTAAAAGAATGCTCGCCACTTTAATTCAAACACTGTATCAAATAACTTACCAATCAATTAACACAGTGGCAGACAGAGCAAGTTGGTTGTAACACATAGGCTTACATGTAAAAAAAACGTTCAAATAATAACATTGTTAACCAATAGACCCCTAATGTTAACCTTAATAATGTATCACGCACATTAGTTAGCTGGGACAATGTGACATTATGACATTTGCTGTGCCTTGCAATATGATAGCCTACAAAAATTCGTCTTTGTCATTTCCGAAGGGGGGCGGCATGGCAGACTGCCTCCTCCCCCTTAAATACACCACCGTCTTTTGTCCACTTTTTGCTCTTGTGAGCTACTGATGTGTCTGGTCCTCACGCTTTTGAGTACTTTTGGTCCGTCAAAGATCTTGCATTTTTTAAATATGGAAACGTCTTATTATGTTACTTCTCTGACGTCTAGTGCATTTTGTCAAAAAAGTAAATGTAAAGCCGCAATACCACAATTTTGTTAACAATAACAGACGGGAATATGAACTACTGGTAGTTTGTGTGTTAATCAGGCCAACACGAGCACAAGAGTCTGGCAGTTCGCTCGCCATGTTCTTCCGGTCGCTGGCACCAAATTTCAATCCTCAGGTGAAGATTGTTATGCATTATAATAATAGTGTCATAATCTCATAGCCATCGTTATTGTACTTTCTGTGATTCAGTTTTTAAGGAATCTATTTAACCTGGAGCATTTTGGAGAAAAATGGTCCGTTGAATGTGCTGAGGACAGTATCCTAGTCATCTCACTGACAGTAACTTTTGTCATATGGGCTGCCATTTAGAGATATATATCAACATCAGTTTTTATTACTAAGTCTCTTTGTATGTAGCTTTGCATTCTTAATTTTTGATGCACTACAGCTATGCTGTAGGGCATCTTTGGCATGATGTGTTATCCATTCGTCCATCTGTCATCGATGTGTTGTGGCTAAACAGTAAGTTGTAGGGGGTTGGCGATAGTACAGTTGGATAGGGCACTGGTGACTTCCTATGGGCTGCCAACAGTAACCATTTCTCCATCTGCAGCGGTTTGGCCACAGTTTTCCACGGAAAGTTTCAAGCTATAAGTGGCCATATCTCGGAAACGGTGAAAGGTGGGACCAAGATTACTACTAATCACTAATAGGAAGTGGCATAAGGCCTTTCAGATGAGATGAAAATCGTCGACCTTTGATGACCTTGAAGGTCAGTATTGCAACAGGAACTGTATAGGCCAGCTCGTCTTCCCTAGCAACAGCTGGGCTTTCTTGTTAATGTTTTGAACTATGTAGTTTTACATAGCTAAGCCAAAGATTAGTCGAAGTTGCTGTGTTCAGCTGTGGTTTGACAGCAATTCAGTAAATAAAAAATATGATGATGAAATTGATGATGATGATACATGGACCATTGGTTGGCATGTAGAACTTAATGTGTTTTTGCACCCCTTGTTTGGGTTTAAAATTTCACTGTAGTCAGTGTCAGGGTTCATGGTGTGCTTAAGATATCCTTGAAAATGTTTCAGTTTCGGAAAAATAAATTTGGGGCCCTTGAAAGTGCTTGAAAACGGATAAGATGCTTGAAAGTACTTGAAAATCCTTGAAAAGTCCTTGAATTCAAATTTCCATTATGTGAAATTTTGCATTTAATTCCATTTTTGAAGCAAACACTTCTATGCATATTTTTAGTGTATGGTTCTTATTTCACATTTTCTTTAAAGGATAAAATTTCGCTTGCTACACTCATGTCATTCTGCAGCTGTTACAGCGTTATCCAGATTTCATTAGTTTATTGGTGAGTAAGAACAGTACACCTCAGTGTCACATAACAGTCTAAATTTTGAAGCACCACATTTAGTATATGCTTTTTTACCATGATTTTGTTGCTTGAAAATGCAAATTTAGCTCCTTGAAAAGCCTTGAAAAGTCCTAGAATTTTGTACTTTGAACAGGGTTCACACGCCTCCTGGAAAGTCCTGGATTTTTTATTTTTGAGAATTCCAGCATTTGGAAAGTCCTGCAAAATATTCTTGAAAATCACTTATTTTTATAGGCTCAAAGGGAAAACAAGCAGCAATAGCATATCACCCAGTAAATAAGTTTATCTGATTTCTGAAAACAGCTAAAGTCAGCATTTTGCTACTCCGCTGAAGTTTCTGAGTACTGTAAGTAAATGATGTTTTTTTCATCGTACGAGGGTTGTTCCGTAAATAAGTTACAAAATAGTGCTATTTTATCAATTCTTAGAATAGGAAAAATCCGAAATGTACGTTTTGTAGGATAATTAATTTTGAACATAGGCGGAAATTTTTTGGATGATGATAGAACACAGTGTGTTTGTGTATTATTTTTCCCACCAGTAATGAATCGAACTCACAAGTGACAAACAGCATAGGAACGAGAAAAAATAAACGAACTCAACAAGTTAATGTCATCTGCCCATAAAGAAAACAAAATAGCATTTTGTTCATTACGAGACAATTTCAATGGCAACGTCATCTTATTTAATGTTTATAAATGACGTCACATTGACGTCATCTTAACAAAACTCACATCTAGTACTAAGAAGTAAATTCCCTACAAAACATATATTTCAGATTTTTCCTAGTTTAGGAATTAATGGAATGGTGCCATTTTGTAGCTTATTTATGGAATGACCCTCATATTTAAACATTCGTGAGCTACAAAAAGGTCCGGTAGAATTTTTCACGGAGGTCCTGGAAAGTCGTGGAAAAGTTCAGGATTTTTTTGTCACTGAAAGAGTGGGAACCCTGTCCGAATATGCTATGAGTGTTGAGTGTATTTGTCTGGTGCAGGAGCCGTTGGCTGCAGAGGCTGCCGGTGATGAGGCTAACGGTGCAGCCGGCGGTCGCGACCTCAGACAGGGAGTCACAGCACTGATGGACGTCATGCGGGATCTGCTCAACAGCATTAGGTTTATTCCTCCACCGGTCGAGAACGCCCAGCCTGATGCAGACGATGCTGCTGCTGCTGCTGCTGATGATGATGATGATGACGTTGATAATGATGACTGGCAGTGATATGATGTGATGATCTTTTTATTAATTCGTAGGTTACCATGAGTTGTTATTATTGTTGAATTTTGTTTGAGGCTGTTAATGTAGATCTTTTTTGAATGCAGTTAAGTCATCTTAATATAATTGTGGCATTTGTGTTTGGTGATCACTCGCCAAGGTTTCACAGTTTTTGTGACATAAAAGGTGATGAACTCGTAGTATGGTTTATAGTGGTCGTTAAGTTGCTGGGCTGTTTATTTAATATTTATGCAATTGACTTTGAACTTGTTGTTTTCTGCGATAGCATGGCAGATATTTCAGTGCAAAATTCTGCAGAGAATTTCTGTGTCTGGGGCTGCGATGTTAAGATAACATGATATCAAATAACAGTTTGTCATCGGTTAGTCTTTTGGATGAATAGCAGTTTGATAACTGAATATGTTATTTTTATTTTATTTGGATTATGCAATATGCATAATTCTTATTAATGCAAGTCATGTAATTTACTTGTGTTTTAGCCACTGCTTGAATCAACATAAATTACACACACAAATCTTAGTCCTTGTTGTGCATTGTAATGAGTATTTTGACAGTGACAGTCCCATTATTATCCTATGCATGAAAGTAGTCTATTGGGGACCAAAATAATGAACAGTGTATAAGTCCAATTCCAAAAGCAGAATACAAGGATCCTGAAATTACAAATTTCTAAATGCTCGATGCCACGATTGAGAATTTAATCCCAGTATTAAGGGTGTAAGAAATTTCCACTACAAAGAACGAATTAAAAAATTATATTTAATGACATTAGAAAAAAGCCATGGGAGTGATTTCCATCAATGGTTGTTATGATTTGCAATCAGATTTATTCTTTACATAATGACGAGGTTCTAAGAAGAGGTCCTTCAAAGAAGTTGTATAAAAAACGCTGTGGATAAGATGCATGGTTTGATTAGACGTAAGAATGTTTTGCTTAGCAATAAAGTTTTTAATAGTTTGAGAGTTTTTAATAGTTTGAATGCACTGTCTGATGTGTGTGTTAACGGCACACAGCATATAATAAATATATCAAATTACAACCTTTCATTATTTTTTGTTGACGTTTCAACAAAAACAATAATCAAGGGTTTTAATTTGATGAATTTATTATAACTTATTAAATCAATTCAACTTGTTTTAAACGTCAGTTGCAACCGGAAACACAAAGTTGATTTTAGTAATTATTTCTGATAGTAAGCTTTATATGGCTTTGCTTGTGCTTAGTGCTTACTCGTGCCATCAGTAATGGTGGCTGCGGTAAATTCGGTGGTGAATTCGGTGAAAATGCAGACGACTCGTTACTTACTTACTCCGATCTAAATCTACTTTTAGATGAGGTGTGTCGAATGTTTTTGTTTATTTTCTGATGCTATTTGAGTAACAGTCGACATTTTACATGCACGTTATTCACTTTTGCGTCATCTTACTTTTTGCAGTACGTTACGATTTTGGGTCTAAATGTATGTTGTCTTTGGGCGTCCCAGAAAATCTGACATTCTAGTGCTTGCTGCTAATCTTAAGTCTGTTACTAGCTCAGAGAACATTTGAGGCTATGGGTAATAAGCGGATGTAGCAACGGGTAAAAGGCGGATAAAATCTGCGGATATGCACCACTTATTGGTCCAGAGGCATGGCTGAGTACGATGGGTAAAAGGCGGATGTCCTCCGCATCCACATCCGTTTTTTACCCGTTGCCACACCGCAGATCTGCACATCCACCTTTTAACATCGTCCGCAACTTGAATGGGGTGGTAGCCATGGCACACAGCCTTACTGTAGATTACAGCTGACATCGTAGGTTAGTACCCGGTGTGAGGGTAGAGTATAGATGCCCGTCTGTTGTATAAGAGTATGAATTTCACCATACCTCGTACTGCTCTATGTTAAGTGATGTCTGCCATGACAACTGGCAGTAAAGGGTGCAATGCGCCCATAGCCAGCAACACTCTGAAGTTCTGAAGTAAAGTTCACGTAGAGCCCAGGATGTAGCTCGTCTGTGTGATGCCCCAGTTTGGGGGCCCTGCCGACTAAGAAATCAGATAAAAAAATTAAAGGGTATATATAGACTTTTCAGGAGGGATGGCACCACCTGTCTCAATGTCTTTTGTGTAATGCTTGCCTGAAAATGAGGTAATGAGGTGGAATACAGACAACACAGTTGCAAAAGTTCACACCAGAAAGTTTGAAATAGCAATCTGGGGTTAGGGATAGGGTTAGCCTTTGGGTTAGGGTTAGTGTTAAAGTTAGAGATAGGGTTTGGTTTAGGGTTAGGGGCTTTAGGGCTAGTCTAAGGAGTAGGGTGTGGAAGTTTTCCAATTGCACTGACAGTATAATGGTAGGTAGTTACGTTACAGTGTCCTGCTGATATTTAGTACACACTGTAGTCTTCACATGACAGCAAAGATTTCACAGAAACTGTTTTCCACCAGCAATGTCCACCGAAGTTGCTCCACATTACTTATCTGGATCATATCACAAATGAAGAGGATTTAAAGAGAGCTGGGTCAACAAGACTACAGGACATACCTTAGTAGCAGAACGTAGATTTCAACTGGCGGGTCACATTCTCCATCTTGCCAGCCACTGACACTCCAACATAGCAATTGGTGGTCACCAGTTGGAGGAACATGCAAAAGGTCGTCCCAAGAAGACGTGGAAAAGAACATTCCAAGAAAACCTACGACAAGTCTATATATTGTGAGACGAGGCAAAGACACCAGTTGGCGTCTGACAGATCATGCTGGTGGAAAGCTGCTGCTTAATGTGCTTTGATGTATGGGAGGAACTAAGTCTAAGTAAGTAAGTAGTCTTCACTCATTCGAAACTTTTGGGCTTTGTTTTGTTATTACACGCAAAAGCAGCTACTGCTTTCAGCGCTTCTTAGCCATCGCAATTCTGTCTGTCCGTCTGTCTGTCTGTCACACGGGTGGATCAGTCAAAAGCGGTGCAAGCTAGAATCACCAAATCTTTACCCCGTCGGCTGCCTGGAAGACTCTAGTTTCACGAACCATAAAGCTTTTCCATAAATTCAAAGGGGGTCACCCCGAACGAGGGAGCTAAATGAGACGGGGTGGGCAAAATTTGCAATTTTTGGCCAATAAGTCGCTGTATCTCAGTAACGGTGCAAGATAGGGCCTAGGTTACTATTAATCACTAATAGGAAGTTGTACACTGGCTCTCGACTGGCGCCGAATTCATTGACCTTGAATGACCTTGTACGCCAAAATAGGGGGTTTTATGGATTTTTTGGCGATTTTGGACTGTGACACAAGTCTATATCATTCACAAGGTGGCACCACGGAACTATCGTTATGCGATCCAGATAGAGAATTTGGTATTTGTATATTAGCTTAGCGTGAACACCCCAATTTTTAGCTAAACTACTGAACCGGAACTGCTATAGGCTTTCGCGCGTCTCGTGAGCATTAGCTCAAATTCCTTGTTTTTTATTTGGCAGGATGCATTGCATCAATATACTGTGATGTGTAAAAAAAATGTTGTATTTGCTGTGAGTGACCAGAGTCATTTCAGTTTGCTGTGTTCTTGTTTGTAGATTGAAGGCTGTGAATCAACTGAATTCAGTACATTTCAGAACGACAGCAGCTGTTTGAATCATTTCAGCTAATGGAGTTTGATCATAATCTGTGTATGTTGCACATTTTTGTTTTATTTTTGATATATGCATATATCTATGATCATTCAAAATGTAAGCATTTTTAGATTGTTTGGTTTCTGGAGTTCAGTAAGTGAAGCATCAGTTGCTTTGGCTTCATTATCACATAACGTATCCTCTGTCCCTATACCTGGTGGACGCAGCTTAGACCCAGTGAAAAATAAGGGGGTAGATTTGATAAGGTTGTAGATCAAAACTTCCCCCTATTTTTACTCCCCCCCTATTTTTACTCCACCCCTATTTTTCACTGGGCAAACTACACCTTAGCAAAACTTTCGCCCTATTCTTTTGCTTTCCGCCTATTTTTCACTAGGCAAACTGCACCTTGACAGAACTTTCGCCCTATTCGTTTGCTTTCCCCCCTATTTTTCACTGGGCAAACTACACCTTAACAAAACTTTCTCCCTAGAGTGGAAAAAGCCCAAAATGAAGGGTAAAACTTGAGTCAGAAATTGTGTGGGACCTCAGCCAAAAAACTTGGGGGTAAGTTGCACCCAATTTTTATTCTAGATTTTGGGGGGCATAGAAACCACTGATCACATAGTCAAATGTGCTTATGCGGTAGAAGTCTGTTGGAGATCCCAGAGACACAATAAGCTTTCCTGCAGTTGATTGATCCTGACGATCTTGTAGTAGAATTTTTGCTCTAGGGCTGGTTGCTGTTGTGAGCAGATGACAGTCGGGAGGCTTTGCAGATTGAAGCCAGTAAGTCAATGTACAGTTGCGCCATCTGTGGCAAACTGTACATGCACAAGCGCACACTGAAACGACACGAGCTTGTTCACAGCAATTCCAGTTGCTTCACGTGCTTAGTCTGTGGCAAACAGTACTCACAGGTACTTCCAGTTTCTGCCATGTGTTAACATTTGCTTCTTGCAATGTGCAGTTCTGACTATTTACCACATCTCAAAAGATTGAAAAATGTTTAATAGGCAACTTAGACAAACAAATTATTTTGTTTGATCAGTAATATAGTTATTACGTAATCTTCATTTAAACTGTTTATGAAAACTAGTTGCCTTTTTAAACAGTTGTCTTTCAAACACATTTATTATGATTATTATATATCCCATCACACAGTAAAGGCATTTCTACACTACCTTGTGAAATATAAATGTAAGCAAAAACTAACGATAATAACAAAAATTTAGGTAAATTAAAAAAGCGCTTCAGACCAACGTTGCAATGAATGCTTCGTATGACACTAGACTGTGTTATACCCACACAGTCTAGTGTCATACAGACTATTCATTGCAATGTTGGTTTGAAGTGTTTTTTTCAATTTTACCAAAATGTTTGTTTGTTATTATTGTTATGTATACATATTTCACTGATATTTCACAAGGTAGTGTAGAGACGCATTTATTGTGTAGTGGGATCTATAATAATCACATTATCGCAAATTGCCTGCAGAGTGTGCCAGTGAACAAATTTTGAATATCGGTCGATAATTGGCGAAGATATGAATAAAAATAAAGTGGCACATTTTTTGGCCCACCCTGTACAACTGTGGCCAACAATAATAATGCAGTGATCATTTGCTGTCAGAAGTCCTCACTGAAGCAGGATTATTCATATTCTGATTATTTTTATAATGTGCTTCCTTCCATCCTCTGAGATATATTAATTGAATGACAGGAAGGCTATATGGGTAAGGAAAAAGGTTTTGCATTTGGGAACCAAGTTAATTTGGATTAATTGTGATAAAGTAAGAGGATTAAGGAAAATGAGGACGTGGTAGAAATAAAGATGTAGTTTTTGTGATTTTGTGCATTTGCAGCAGTATGATTTGGAGCGACATTCGCGATCACACTGCGGTGACAAGCCGTACAAATGCTACGTGTGCGGTCGTCCGTTTGCCATGTCACATCACCTCAACAATCACATGACCACACACACGGGCGTCCGAGCATACGAGTGTCTTGTCTGCCGCAAGCGGTTTGCGCAGACATTTTCACTCAAGCGTCACATGAAGATGCACCTGCGTGCGGCCGAGAGTGTTGCTGCTGGGGACGGCTCGTCAGATGCCGGACCTGGTCTGTCGACTGATGACAAAGCACCGGGTTTCTCATTCAGCGGATTGGCAATGCTGCAATCCCTGAGCTGTAGCGTTTGCGGGAAGATTTTCAGCTCGCGGCAGACGCTGATGAGGCATCGTTGCCAGCTGAGCAGTAGCGCCACGTCCGGCGGACGAACGCTTCCAACCTCCGGCGGCATGGTGCAGCTTGTTTCTCGGACGCGGCACCGGTGCCATGCATGTGGCGGTGACTTCGTAACGGCAGGTCATCTGAACAGACATATAACTGATATACATCCCAACGAGAAGCCGAAGAAACCGTATGCGTGCAGCGACTGCGATAAAACGTTTGCACATCCGTACTCGCTCAAACGCCATCGTGTGGAGCACGGAGGCGAGGCACACGTCTGCGCGTCATGCGGAAAACGATTTGCTCAGCTCTGCGAACTCCGTCGACATCTCAAGAGCCACCACATCAACCAGCTGCCAGATGCCGGCCAGTGTGCCAAGTCCACTGCATCGGGTCACGTCATGAACACACTGGTCCACCCGCCGCCATCCGTTACCGCCTCGGAGCTACCGTGCAGTGAATCAGCGCCCAACGACTTATCTGCACAGATTGCCAAGTATGTGGCTCTGCAGGATGCGGCGCAGACTGGCCTTGCCAACCACCTGCTGTTCCATAATCATAGACACCTGCCGAAGGCTCCAGAGTCGTGTGATGTCGGCCTGTTAGCGTTTCCTCAGTCGCTGGTCGTTACTTCTGCTCCAGCTGCACATGCACCAACACACTCCGTGACTGCTGCCTCTACGAAAACCGACTCTGACCTCTGACAAACCACACTTGAGACACTCAGGCATATAGCCAAAAACCCAGAGTGTTTTGCTGGGTAATACTACCAAAAAACCATCCCACAGTTTTAGTTTCTTGTTCCATTAATAATGAAGTGTTTTATCAGTTTTTTTTCGACCTTGAAAACTGTAATTTGCAAATTTTTGGATAGTTACTTAATGCGAACAGTACCTAGCAGTGCTTATTCTGAGAACTTAAAACTCATGAAACCCCAAATCCATAATTCCATCGGCCTTTTCAAGAAACCCCAGTTTAACCCCAAAAAGCCCAAAACCCAATGAAACCCACTGGGTTGGGCAGTTTTTTTTACGCGCGAGAGCTACCATATAGCGCATGTTAGCTACGGTAATTCTGTCTGTCTGCCAGTCTGTCCGACACATCCCGGTACCGTTTTAAGACCAGGTGAGATAGAGACTTCTGGTTTTCACCATATGATAGTTTAGAGTCTCTAGTATTTCGTGACAAAATTTCATCATCATCATCATCATCGACAACCGTGGGCTCAATGCCCGTTGGTGTCTGACGCCATTCTTACTATCGCTGCCCACCGCTGCCTATCTAGGGCAGCGTGGCTTAACTCCTGCAG
>Ga0056128_1001709_pt1 | contig 25128 bp, 15 predicted proteins | sample WorMetLIZISLAND2_FD_71113 | JGI IMG/M metagenome (GOLD analysis project Ga0056128, IMG submission 71113) | Marine gutless worms symbiont microbial communities from Max Planck institute for Marine Microbiology, Germany - Olavius geniculatus... ... | reverse complement strand
ACTCTGTATGTAGTTCAGTCTTAGGCTGCGCGAGACGTGATCTGAATGATTTGATATGAGTGATATGACTGTTTATATTTAGCCTAGTTTCCATTTCTTGTATGTTGTTGTTTGTTTTTGTTTTTTTCTTTGCTGTCATTGAATGACGAATAAAGTTATATATATATTAGTGTTTGTGTCAAAAGTTTTGGCTTTAGTCTATCAAGAAAATACCGTGCAAATCATGGAAGTCATCGAATATACCAAAGGAAAAAAGATTTTGCTAAATGGATATACGTGTACGAAGAAAGCGACTAAGAAGAATCGTTGCGACAGAAGAAGTCTATCGCATCACACCAAGAAAGACTGCAGAATTTTTGCACGGACCGCCGCGACGGACGCAAGAGGGTCGCCGAGACACTGAGAGCTCTCGGCCACTGCATCCGCTACAGGGGCCTCAACATGAGCTTTAAAAAGCATAAAGGGTGATGATATTCTTTGGGTGGCCTCATGCCGCTATCTTGGTGTGTGGTTGAGGGCCAGCAGGCAGTTTAAGATGACATTAAACTTTTTATATTTTGCAATAAATCATCGTCATTTTTTTCATTTTTACATTCATTGTGGTTTCTTAGGTTTATTCTATTTTAGGTAATAGCTGAACTGTTTTAATAATTACTGCAAAATAGGCAATTCTTCATTTTTTAGGTTTAGATCTTTCCAAGTCGCTGTATATATTGTGCTTTTGAAAACTTGAAAGTATATGTAAAGTCATAAATTATCAAATTTGTAAATTGCTATAAATTTTCGTTGTATGCATACATTGATGTAAATATAGGCCCCTATCGCTTCTTTACATTTTGTTACATTAAATAAAATAGTAAGAATAAATTAACAATTACATACAATTAAGCGCAAAAAATTGTACTTCATTCACAGAAGAAAAAAGAAGGGGAGGGTTCTGTCTTAGAGGGATTGTGTCCGGGGGGTTCCGTCTTACTCCGTCGTCAGAGGGGGTGTTTTGTCCTAGGGGGTTATGTCCGAGGGGGTTATGTCCGGACACCCACTACCGTGGCTGCTGTTCAGATATGAATATCTCCGATAAAACGCTGTTTATTTAAACACGTGGTTTAATAACTGAATTTCGTTTCTCGTTTTTAAGTTGTCATTTTAATTTTTTTTTCTTTGGTTTTTTAGTAGGTTTAGGCTATACTGAACTTTTAAGGATTGTATTTACTTTAGTCAAATAGCAGTATTAGCTTTAGCTGAAACAATGATATTTTCGTCTAGGCTGTTTTAATGACAAAGCACATACGCGTTGATTGGTAACTTTTCGGTTTCAGAAAGTTCGAGAGTTTCGTACTGTCCAGATATGCAGATGCCTGTAGCCTACCACAGTTAGCTATGAACTTTCATCGCGATGTATAGTTTGATCTTGAGTTTTCCTGCTGTTCTTCGGCGTATGTCCATGAAGCTCCGGGGTATAGTAAGTGTTTCATCTCTTGTATAGTTTCTGCAGCTAAATAACAGCAGCAAGAATAACAAGACGAGGCAATTGACATGCATATAGGCCTGGAACAAAGTATGGGGTCCGCTATCTGACGCACGCCGCGGACTCATCTCCTTCACACAGACAGTGCATCTATTGTATACTTCCGACCGTTAGAGAGTCACGCTGCTCGCTGCCTCTAGCAGTTCCTATGAAGACAAAACACCGCACGGTAGTGCGTGCCTAGAAGGCAACAATTAGACGTCGGCGCCTCTACTTTGCAACTTCGCACTCCACTAACAAACGGCTATAGCATGCTCTCATGCTGACTTTACGACTCCATTAATATACTTTACCGTTTTCAGCGCGATGACACTATGGTTTTCGTTTGATCTTGTACATGCACTTTTATTGTAAGCATACACAACGAAATTTGCATGGCAGTAATTTGAGAAAAAAATGGTTTTTGGTTTTTAAATGTTGGTCCAATTTTTGATTAACTTAGTCTTTTAGACCTATTCCGTTTCTGTTTTTTATCGAGAAACCATAAACAGGTCTGCTAAAATTTTGCTATTTCGTTAGCTCCCGTTCACCGAAACACATTAGCGTGCACTGTGTGTATATATGTAATTGATTTATTTACTGCCTTTTTGAAATAAGTGCTAAAACGGAGCGATGGGAAACGGACATTTTTTTCATAATACGGACATTTTTCCGCTAAGCAAAAGACATACATCTCCCCGCCGCAGTGAACAGTATAGAATATTTCCGCCACGCCTTTAGCTCGTTGTATGTCAGTTAAAACCAAAACGGGCATGTCCAAAGAGAGTTATGGTTCTTTGAGGTTGACTATGGCACTAAATTACTGTTGCTTTCATAACCTAATATATTTTTGCGAGATACGAAACATTACTGTCTTTTCTTTTATTGTTCTGTCTGTCTTTTGCTCTGTTTTTATCTGTATCGTATCTGTATCTGTATGTCCGTTGTCATTTTGACGAATAAACGTATTCATTACTGTCATTACAACAGCGAAACGCCTGCGATGGAAAGTGATATGCTGGGGGAGACGAAGCAGAATTAACTGTCGCAGGCAATTGCGATGACTGAAACACATTTATAGGGGTTTTACTACTGCCGGTAATGAGCAATGTGTTCAGATCAGGCAAATAAGTTAAACGATGGTTGCTCTAACTATATGCTATGCACGTAGGCTATAGGATCAACCGTGCCATCTACAAGGTGCGGCAAAAAGCAGACCCCTAAAGTTTTTCGCCATTTTCTCAGCAACTGTTGGAGATTTTAATACAAAGTTTTACAGCATTATTCAGTAAAACCTTCTACATCCAACTGCCAAGTAAAACATTATTCTATTAAAAAACGACAAAGTTATGGATTTTTTAACAAAACCGCCTACCAATTTTTAGCATTAAAATGTTCAAGCTACAAATGCTATTTAATTTTTAAAAACCGATTACACGTTACTGCCGATGACGCCACAGTGACGTTCTGATAAACAGTAATTTATATTGTTTGTAAATTATCATTAAATTGTCGTTCCTTTAAAGCAATCGTCGGCTGCCTACCTGATTCATCTTCCAGCAGGACGGCGCGTCAGCACACACTGGGCGCAACGCCGCGCAGCGCACAGAACTGGCTGCGGGTCAGCTGTCCAGATATCATCACAAAAGACAAATAGCCTCTAAATTCGCCGAATATAAACCCAGTGGACTATCACGTATGGGATGCAATGTTGGATGCTTACCAGAAGCTTAAAACAAAGCCGAAAACAAGCGCCGAACTCAAGGAAGCGCTTTAGGTTATCTGGGGCAACCTGCCCAGGGACCGATCGACAAGGCTGTAAAAGATTTCTCAAATAAGGCGACTGGAGGCTGGTGTTGTACCTTAGATTTGGCGTAGAACACTTTGAACATTCACAGTGACAATGGAATTCTGGCATTTGATCATTATTTAACTGTGTTGTTTCAACGATGTTATTAAATCGGTGTTGTAGCCGGAACATTTTTGAATGCTGAAAAATCGGTAGGCGTTCGTCTTTGTCGTTTTTTAACAGAATCATCTTTTACTTGGCAGTTAAATGTAAAAGATTTTAGTAAATAAATCTCTAAAATTTCTAATTAAAATTCTGAACGGTTGCTGAGAAAAAAGCGAAACACTTTAGGGGTCTACTTTTTGTTACACCTTGTATCCCGCCGTGCATGGCACGTGCTCAGGTAATTTTGAGAAAAATACGGCAGTGTGAACTCGGCACTCGATCCATGCCAGTGAAGGCTAATACACGGTAGCATAATTGGGTAACTCCCTATTCAGCTAACCATGCAGTCGGTGCGTTAAACAGGCCTCAAAAAGTAAGTGCGCACAGTATGCCCGGTCTTAAGCGACTGCGATCAGCTCTAACAATGACTTTTTACATGTTTCTGCGAATTAAAACTATGATCTCTTTGCATTTTTGTATTTAACGTAGAGTTGATTGGTTCAAAAATATATTGCTAAAATTAATAGCTATCTATCAACAATGACTTTTAGTAAATAAGAGAATTTTGTCATAGATAAAACTTAAGCCTAACAGAGAAAAATTCTGTTTGGGGGAATTTTTTTTCCGGGAGTAGTTTGTCAAATGAGATTTTGTCCGTTTCTCGTTCGAGATACGTCAAAGTCCATGTGAGAAAACGTTCTATTGCGGGTGCCGCGTGCGTAACAGGTGAACTTTTTAAGCTGTTCTCCGTGAAAGACGGACGTTGTAGCCGGTCTATTCTGCAGTAAGACAGTAATTGATAAGAAGAACCATAGGATGTGAAGGTACATTGCGCAATCCCGAATCTCAGCAATGACTGGCGCAGCGCCGCCGTGTGTGCGTAAAAGAGTGGATGTGTTGATGGAAAGGTGCATTTAACTCGTAGCGTTGACACCGCAACGTCCATCGCCGAACAAATCACTGAATGCGACCAAATACACCGGAAACGTCGCGCATTGTGCAGGACTGGACGCAAATTACACGGTGAAAAAGTCATCCGTCGTCCTGAAATGACATATTGCCAGCCAGCCAGAGTCAAGACAGTAGTCAGTAAATTAAGACGACAAAGAGCGCCACGAATGCAAGTCGAAAAATCAACGGAGCTTCTGCGCATGCACACCGTGTTGTCCTACAGCAGACGACGTTTTTAATGTTTAGCGCGTCGACGGCGATAGTGGTGTTACGGTGATAATTACTGCTAGGACCGAGTTCGTGGTCAGAAGCCAAGACAATTGGCGCAAGATTCACTTTGATGCTGTTCTCGCCGTGCGCCGACGGCTTCTAACATTCGCGACGGACGGCCTTTGATTCGCGCCACCGTGCGCCGCCGCACTCTACATAATACGGAAGTGTTATAATAACTGTGCGTCTCAATATTAAAGGAACGTGTGCGGGTTGGGTTATATTCAGAAGCCGTCGGTTTTGTCTTGTATGCGCTTAAACTATGTACATGTACGCAAACGCAAATGCGTAATCGGGACCCCCCTATCGTGCAATTTTGCTGATGATATTGTATTTCTGTATTTCATTTAAATGTGTCAAATAATGACAAACAAAAGTTACACATTGGCTCAAATGTGCTACTTTTTCTAAATTTACTTAGGCTATACATGTTAAATGTAAGCTAGACCGCGTTTCAAGACCCATTCACTCTTTGGACTTATTGTTTTAACTTTGTTTACTATCAACGAACTTTACAGACTTACATGTATAGGCACATTACAAAGAAAACTGCAAGAAAACTGTGACATGAAAACGTGGCAAAAAAACTTGCAAATTTATCAATATTAAGCAAAGTCAAGATCTATGGATGTTCTTAAAAGCAGAAAAGATACTCGTTTACGGCAAACGGTGAGTTATTTGGACGGACAGAAGTTGGCGGCGATCTTTCACCGCACATTTCAACACGCGAAGTCGGTCGGTATAAGACGTCTCGCCCGCTCCGCTATAGTCACTCGCTAATCAGCCCCAGCAACCGACTCCATGCATACTACATAAGCCGAACGGCCAGCCGCGCCAACCGGAAGCAGTATTTATGGTCTCGTGCGTTCTCGCGAGACCCGGCGACGTACGGATAACTCGATTTCGCGCCATTAGCCGAAGACGAATTAGCCGGCGTCGTGGCGCGACGTGCTAGCGCGTCGTACGTAACGACACCTGTCGGTCGTCTTCGCAGTCTTACCTGCTCTCGCATGCAGTGTTCGGTCACGTGGGACCCCGTCCGCGGCGCCGCCAGAGAAATTGTTTGAGCGAAATGAGATTTTCGTCGGAAACCGCACGACGTCGAGTCGGAAGGGTGGGACACACGCGAGCAAGGAGGCGGAAGCTAACGGCGCATGCGCACGCACACGTAGTTTAATCCAGTTAACAGACATAACGGACACGCTCGTCTGCCTTCAGTGGCGCTATTAGATGTTAAGTAGATCATAAGCGTCTCGTGTTAAACGATACGCAGCGGAACCGTAAACGTTCGTTAACTTTCAGTCTAATTCGGCTGAACGAACCTGATTATTTATTCAATTGAAAATTAGCTCAACCAGCGGGCGAACTGTCTCAGTTAATTCTCTTTAACGCGACATAGTCGAACTAGATAGTTGTGGGTAAATTTCTTCAGCGGGCACCATTCAGCGTCGTCAGCGATAAGTGAAGCAATCTTCCAGGTTAACTAAGACAAACCGACAGTTCAAGCGGCTGCTAAATTCATTTTAGCCGATACTTAAGAAACAGTCGAGCTATTGGCATGGTTGTCGTCCGTATGTCTGTCTCTCCGTCCATCGTCTGTCACAGATGTATTGTGGCCAAATGGTGCCAGGTAGAGCGTAGATTGCTATTGATCACTAACAGGAAGTCACATATTGACTTTCGAATGACATGAAAATTATCGACCTTAGATGATCTTCAAGGTCAGTGACAAACAGTACGGTCGACTATCCTAGCGATAGCTGGGTTTCTTGTTGTTCGTATTTTCCAGTGAAAATGCTGCGTCTTTTAATTTTTCTTACTTATGTCTACTTTAGAGTCATTATATGTCGTTGTTCGTTCCGGTATTTGTTCGAGGAGAACGCGAACTGCAACTTGTGCAAATTAGTAGCACACCAATCTGTCTAATGCGAAGCAGAGTAGGTAAATAATTTTAGTAAATATTTTTTTTGGATATTTTCAAGTTAACTTACATGCTGTTTTTGTCACCAACTCAAAACTTTTTCCATAATTTCAGGTCACACTATAACTCTTGTCTCTCAGATTCGGAGAGTTTTTTGCCGACATTGTACGCTACATTAATTTACCTGCTTTCTTACTTTTTAACTCATGGACGTATTATACAATACGACGTAAAACGATGACATTACAGAGTAGGAGGTTGGTCGAAACGGCGTCGGTGAGCAACGGCGAGAAGAATGTGTTGTTACAGCAGCAGCAGTAACAGCAGCAGCAGCTTATCAAAACATTATCGAACCGTCTATACACCCTTTCTATAGGCCTAATATATGCCATCAGTTGTCACTAACGCTGGCTGGACTGGCACACTGGCTACGGACATGCCACTGGCCGGCAACTTAACTACAACGACGCCAAATCATCGGCACAACTTATCTGCAACTGGACATTCTGTCATTTAAGTGATCTTGTAGGCTACGCGATACGAGAGACCGTTCTCTCGTGACAAGGAAGGTCGCACCGAACAGCCGCAACAGCAGTCATCCGTTGTTTGAGAATGCATGCGCTTGTATGAAATAAGCGACTGACAAGCGACGTGTGTTTCTGCTGCAGTAGCTTTATAGACGTAGCTATGTATGACGTAGCAGTGGCGTCACGGTGTGTGGTGTAAAGTTGTTGAGCCTTGCGCTAAGTCGACGTGTGTCCGTACACGAGCCCTAATGACACATACAGTCACACCTTGCTGGACGGCAGTCAGCCATCCACCCTGCAGTCCGCGTGACGTATACGCTTATGGGGTGTAGGACATTTCCCCTGGACACCTCCTTCAGGACGTTTCCCCTTCCTGGACGTTCCCCCCTGCTTTTTTGCATACTCGGACATCCCTTCTTATGTATGGCGCTGCCGAGTGTAAGTTGCATTTCTTGTAAGTATCAATCGCTGACATAATTATATTGTCAAATAGCAAATATTCAAATGTATTAATGTCTCACATAGAGCAATATATACAGCATATTAGAAAGTGTAATAGTTATGAATAAATATACACAGTTATACACAGCAAGTCTTTTGATGTACTAGAAGCGGACTGTGTGCGCGTCCGCACCGGGAACAGCGGCGGCAGCAGACGCAGCGTGATGCGTGGAACAAAGGCGCCGCCATCGTCTTCGTCGTCAGCCGCTGCAGCGGGTCTACTCCACGTCGGTAACGCAGCCATGCAGCACCTAGCTGCCGTCGACGACGTCAGACTCGGGGAGGAAGGCTGCGTCATACATAAAGGGGGGAATGTCAGGATATGCAAAAAAGCAGGGGGAAACGTCCGGGGGGAAGTGTCCGGGGAATGTCCATCTTCCGGCTTATGTCGCACGTTCGGGTGCCTAGACCTCGCCGGACACGGGACGCAACAACGAGTATGCTGTTCGTACCGCATCGATTTTTTTAAATCCCGACATGGTCGTATGCTAGGAATCAGAGATGCAATCGGATCAGAACTTTCGATTCGTGACCCGACTCGATCCGAGCCGGTCGTTAAGTGTTTTGAAACAATACTTTGATGACCCCTTGAAAGGCGTTAGAAATAGTACAAAATGGCCGAGAAACGTAAATGAAATGCACTAGTTTGCCGAAATGGCGTTACTTTATAAAAAGAACGCCACGATAAACTTGTATGCTTAAACTAGAAACCGGGTCAAACAAACACCCGGTTTGGCATCGACGCATCGTGACCAGACCCGGCCAAAATCGCTGACCCGATGACCCTTTGATATTGATTCGTCTCTGGTAGAAATATATATGAAACGGCAACTGAGTCCATTTCACCGGGTGATCAGACTCGTCGCAATTTATAACTTCTTAACTTTATGGAATAGTGACCGATTTTATCATGTACAAAAACGTGATTGTTTTGTTTGAAGTTCTCCGTTTGAAAATATTGGTTTGATGCTATTGTCTTTAAACTGCAGGAATGCAAACAGACGAACAGATAAACATTCAGACGAACAGCACAGACGGTGGGAAAACTTTCAAAGTTAATCACATAAACAGTTTTCCACAAAAATAATAGTGGCTGCGTTCTACAACTAACGCCAACAGCTTCGAAGTCTGAACAACCAACAGTGTTTCCAATCTTCACGTCAGTTCTGGAGGAACCGCCCTCCATGGAATGACTCTAAATCGCTGGCGCATGACAATCCGCCGCTTGACGTCCTATTCAAAAATTAGCCGCATTACATGGGCGCCCATTGTCGTCGGTCAGTTGACATCGACGTCCATGCGTCGTCGACGTCTGCAGTAGCCTATCGTCATCGTATCCAACTCGTTCTAATTCCTGCTTCGTACGCCGTACTGCATGCATTCCTGCATTGCCATGGCTTGTCCGCCTGCCCGCAGCTATCGACGATCATTAAGGATTTATCTCCGCGACACTGTCGTGTGGTGAAAATTGTTGGTTGCCGTCTGCCCGGCTGGCCGACGACAGGAAATCGCGGCAACTGTACGAAAGGCATTGTTCGCTGGTGGTAAGACGATGTGTCAAAACGCTTTTGACTTCAGACTACACCGTGTATGACATCACTTACGGGTTGAGAGCTGTCGCCGTTCTGCGTCACCTTCTAGCAATTATCGACCCCGACGAACGTTGTTTAATACGCACCGTGTGGGCATGCGTGCATCCGATGCACCGACTTCGTTATTTGTCGAGAGTTAATTTTAACAGCTAAGATGAGACAAAATTTGTAGATTGTTTTCGCATTACGTTATTCACTGTTGGACGATGCTGCCATTTAAAGAAAGACATTGCTACTTTAGTGCAAATGCACATCATCTGATACATGGTTTCGGTACCAATATCGATACTTCGATAGACATCATGGCAGCTTAATTCAACTGTTGTACGAATTATCTTCACATCACTGCCGGAAAAAGCTGTCTGTTAAACTATAAGCAGACACAAAGCAAATTGCACATCATTTCGGTGTACTGTAATAAAAAACGTCTATTTTTAAATTTAAGTATTTCCCTGCTGTCTAAATCGCTGCTTCAAATCACTTTGACAACAGATTTGGCTATAAACTAAAGAAAAACGTCGAAAGCATCATAATTTTTGTTGAAATTGAACTAACTAATATGTTGCAAAACACATCCAGTCTTAGTTTCCATCAAAGTAAGTAAGTAAGTAATTTTATTATTCCTAAAAGGGAGAGTATCGCTGAATTGTGCAAAAAAAAATTCAAATGCGGCTACCTTTCGTTTAAGCTAATTAAAATGTCACAAAACTGGCAATTTAACCCAAAAAGGCTAATCGATTTCAGAGCGAGGCTTTTTCTCAAATAGTTCCAAACTACGTTACGCAAACACTGCATAATTCGACGTCAGCAGCTGGGAGGAGATTAGGAGAACGTTGGAAGCTGGAGATTTGACAATGATGACGGTGCGTGTCAATTCGTCAGCATAAGAAAGTTGCAGCATGGACGCTGGCTGGCACTGATGAATGATGGCTGACCACGCGACATGCCAGTGCTACTGCTGGCTGTAGCTCGCTCAACGACGTAATTGAGAGGTTTAGCTGTTCAGACACTGCAGCTATCGCGTCCGCTCCATTCCTCTTAACGGATTTCAACGCGCCGCCGATGCCTCGTTCTTTCAATCCTTCTTAGCCTTCAAGACGACGTCACTCGCGTCCACTTACATGTACGGCTTCATTAAATGCACCCGGAGCTCTTGTCGTAAGTGTGAATGATTTCTAACGTGATGGGCGTCATAGACAAAGATTTCATAAACGAAATATAAATTAATAAGACGATGTGTCAAAAAAGTTTACGTTTTATTTTTGTTTTAGCTGCACATTTTGCACGGGTACGATTTTTATAATAATATTTTGCTTATTCTGATTTTTCAAGGTAGAGCAAGAACAGACGCTGGGTGAAGTGAAAATGTGAACAGTTGCTGTTGTGTCAGAAATATTTGTATAGAAAACTAATCAAATGTGATCGCAGGGCTAGAAAATTGCAAGACCATGAAAATTACGCAGCTCATAGGTTGCAAACAATGTCACAATTATTGTTTTAAAATATCAGTTTAGTTAAGAAAAAAGCACAATCTGCAGAACGATGCCCGCATCAAGACATACGCATCGACAAGTTCGACAACAAGGCAATATTCCAGGCCATAGTTTCTCAGAGGATCAGCCATACATCGAGGCATTCCAGTTCACGTCGGACGACAATAGTGACAACGACGACGAGTCGACGACGACGATGACGTCGACTCTACGCCGTCAGCCACTGCCACTGTCAGCGTCATCGCAGCTGCTGCAACATTTTGCACCGTCGTGAACTTTTCTTCAGTTTCTACTGCCGACAGATCTAAACCGATTATTAGTAGACCTCTTTCATGTTTACTTCTTGCCTGAGTTTCATGCCAACTACATTTGCTTAGTAAATTAAGTTCCTAAACAAAAACGTGAATCTATATATATCGTACTGTGGCTAAACGGCACGTCGAAAAGAGTTCGGCGATGGTAGTGTTGGATAGGGCGAGAGCGACTTCGTAATTAAGTACTTGATATGATAGTTGGACAAGGCTAATGGCTAGCGCATAACGTTAAAATTAACCTCTAATATATATATAACTTTATTTGTCATTCAAACACTGACAGCTTAATAAACCAAAAAATCCAAAAAATCCAAACAACTTAACTAACAAACAACAATATTAATTAGCATTATTAGCGAGGAGGGGCAGTTCTTCTATTGCCATACCTTTGAATACTTGGCACAATATGTTATCTAACACGACGAACGTTCTCAAAAATTTACATTTTCGATCAGATGAGCGATAAAAATACATGCATCGCAACCGAATCGTGTGTTAAGATGTCAGACCGTGAACCAAAAAAACTACGTCGACGGACATTAAATTGGTATTTAACTTAGACTATATGTAAGCTTGACGGCAAGATGATTGTATAATCGTCGATCGTCTAGTGACAAACGGCCGGCTGTAGCACAGCATGGTCACTGTTACTGGACTCCAAGCAGCACGCGTGCTCCTGGAGTTGAGGGCGCTGAAAATGCAGGACACGAAAATGTCGGAGCATCAAAACACGCAGGGCAGGAAAATAATAGCGGGACATGAAATTGCTAAACACGAAAATAATATTTCAGTCGGCTAAGTAAATTAAGCAAATTTATATTTAACACTACTGCTTTATATGAACACGACTGCATATATGAAAATGTATGACATGAAATTGCGCGATTCGTCGCTATTGTTCCCTGGTTCATGACGATTGGTATCACAGTGTCGGGCGGAAGGCGAAATAGCAGGGCTAGTTATACTGGATTGCCCGTGTTTAGGCAACGTTTACACGAAAACTTGATCGGCGTGATCTGATACAGTATTAGGAATATAGCCTTATAAATCGACGGCGTTTTGTAGCCACTGTAATTCCATTTATGACAAAATTAAGATTTTTACATCACCAGATTCAGCTAATAGCAGCATCGCCCCGCCGCCTTTCTCTGCCTCCGTGATACCAATCGTCAAATATTCGCTTCAAAGGCGTGATACCGACCGTCATACAATCATTCAGACTGAACACTGAATAATGCACGCAGTTTCTTCAAAGATACATTTCACATTGACATCGATATTTTAAAGTTGCGTTTTAGTAATCACATAAGCACTTTATATTATTCTGCAATAATATACAACTTATTTTGCTTCTCTGAATTGTGGTCTTACACACGAACTTTATTCATTATAAACATGGTAGAAACAAATAAAAGCTAAATGCAAATAATAAAAAAACACAACTTAAGTAAACTTAACTAACAAAATAATCAAGTTGTTACGTTGTTTTGATAAAAAAAATTCACATTGGACACTGCATTGTGATGTAATGTACGTTCATACGATATCTTTCTTGTTCTCGATAATAATTTCATGTCCTGCAATTTAATGTCCTGGTATTTCATGTCATGCATTTTTATGTCCGGCATTTCAGTCAACCCCTGGAGTTCCTGGACATGCGTGTAGTCGATTGTGGACAGATGTAAGCGGCGGGAGCACTCAATGTTATACCTACTGCAGGGCTCCAGTTCATTCAACATTAACGACGGGTGGTCTTCACCGTCATCGTCATCACTGCTCCAGGTTGTCCATCGGTCAACGTCCGTCTCGTCTGAAATATGTTCTCTCGTTACACATCTGTCGTATCGGCATACACCAGCACGCGCAGGCTAAGCTCCGCCACGGTATAATGATGACCGTGTTTTTGTCCAATTAACTGCGCTCGCGTGCGCGTAGTTGCCGGGGTTGTTACGTAGTAGGCCTACAGACGTAGACGTAGGGGAAACAGCGTGAGTTTTTGTATAGTGCAGTTCTCGGCGTGGGACCAAGCACTGATTACCTGGAGAGTGATTTACGGTAGCATTGAAATGCTGAAATTTTACCGAGAATTGGACTAGAGACTTCAACAAAGCTCGCGCTTGCTCTTTAAATATGCTTTCGGATTTCGCTGTGTAACCACCTGCTCTGTGCGTCGGCTGATAAGGAACTTCTTGTCCGATTTTAAATTTCTGCGCCAGCTAAGCTATCTTTTTTACTTACTTACTTACTTACTTATACAATAACTTATATACGCAGAGTGCAGCGTGCGATACATGATACATCAGCAACGGTCGCAGATATGCTGATTGTTCCGATAATGTATTTGACATCATCTAAACGAGTTGAAAAATATGGTTATTAGTAACAAACAATTGCCGTCACAAGCAGCATCGTTTTTTTCTCGTAATGTTTATCACAAAACAACTGTATCTTGCTTTCGCTAGACACGACAAAGCTTAACTATTTATTCATTGTTTGAATTGCGAAAAATTACCTGGGAGGGTTGAACTTTTCGACGGTCAGAGCCCAACCAAAATTGCGATGTAAATCCTATGTATATAGTACATAGCTGACCCCCCCAGTACATAATTTGACAGCGTGTTAAGGGGTTGAGAAAAGTTGGGGGTTGAACCCCCCATCAACCCCCCGCCCCCTCGGCAATTCAAACACTGTGTTTATTAAATTATTCTTCGGAAAACAGTAGCGTTTTTCAAAACCGTGGCGTCCTGGCTGGAAGAAAATTTAAATTTTAATCTAAATTTTTGGCTATCGAAAAATTGTTCGATAATCTTCTGTTTGTAGCAAAATTTTCATCCGAAAATGCAAAACTTGAACTAAACCTTCCATTTTGGAAAATTTAAGAACAAAGTTAAAATTTTTAGCACCCATAAGGCCTAATCTTTTCTGTTTGAAATTTGCAGTGTCTGTCGGAAAATTGCAACTTCTTGTCCGCTTATTTTTTCAACCCACGTCGCCGCTATTTCTCATACATACTAAAGTTTAAACTAAGACTTTTGGCTTCACAAATCATGCATGCGTTATGCTATATGTTACAGAACTAAATCTGAACGCCGCATTACGAAATCCGACAGAATCCAGCAGCTATACGACAACCAGATGACCGGAAAGACAAAATCGGCCCGTTCGTGTTCGGTCCACAACAACAATCGGACAGCTGTGCCCGGTGGTCGGACGGTCACTCAGGAACTTCACTGTACTGGGCACTAGGTAGCATATGGACTAGACTGCAGGGATGAACGGTCAGCGAGCGGTATGGCGGCGGCGTTAGCCGGTCACAAATCTTCGAGGACGGAGGCGCCGAGACGGACAGTCCGTTGACGCGTCGACGGGATCGATCGACGCGTGTTTGAATGGAGCTCTTTCATCGTCGAACGCATCGGCAGCGCGCCGTGGTGACTATATTAATCAACTCGCCTGCCTGATCAGTCTGGGTGGAAAAGGCGCTATCACTTGCGACGGACGGACAGGTTATATCCACATCAACACCGCATCGCAGCTCGTGTGCCAGTCATCACTGCTGCTGATGAAAATTAATCGCAAGTCCTCCGCAGTGCTTTATTGTGGCGTCGTCATTCGATACCGGCACGCGGGCGAACGGGCGCACCTGTTCCGTCGCCACCACCGATGCCTTCAACACTTTAATCACGCGACAACCCAGCTAGCACACTCTGTTCGTACGTATCATCAGCCCCCGCCGCGCTCCGGGCATTCCAAGGCCGATCGGTGGGCCTTTAATTAATCCATCGCCAGCGACACGTATAGAAGCCGACCCGCCACGGGCCAAGATGCCACAGCGTCTGCAGAGAGGCGTCGTCTTCGTAGAGCTCTGGGTAAGTGACCGGACCACATCCAGGCGACCTAGCGAGCCACCGCTCATTGTCACCCATCGTCTTCAGTCTTCATCACAGTCGTCTTGTGTGTTCTTTATTAACACACACACACCGCATCGCACTGCAGCCGACCCGTGGTGTCATGCGTGGCATAATTGATTAAGTAGCCTATTCATCGCCGCAGATTTTAACTGATCAAGCAATCATCGGCGACCTTTCCAGCGAATCACGTAACGGTGACGTTTTTGATCATGTCTTGATCTGCAGAAATAAATTACACAGAGACACTGCTGCCTTTAACATTTAGACAATACGTGCAGAAGACTAGTTTAAAGGAAATTCTGCTAATTAAATCTCAAATTATTAATACATATAGCCTACGTTGAAATAGACGAAAGTCATTAAATGCAATTTAGGCCTAAAAGAACTCATAGCCTAATACTGCTCAAATTCATGCACTGAATGTTTTGATACGTTGAACCGTTTTCTAGTACTAATAGACTAATAAGATAAGCTGACACTGCGCAGCTGGGAAATGATCGTCTTGAATTGCTGGACACGTTAAACTAAACAAATGTTAGGCCATATAAGTAGGATTGTCGCATTTACTCGTATTTGCGGTCATGGCTGTGTAACAAAATAATTAATAATGTTATTACTATTTGTTGTTTATACTACAGTGTAAATTTTATTGACGACGCAAACTAACATTTACGTGTCTTGTGCACGAACAGATCGAAATTCTACTTCTAACTTCATTTTTTTTCATTTTCGTTTAAAACATTTGAGTTCTTTTACAGTTTGTGCAGCCTGTCTGCCAATTTTCTAGTGCAAATCATGCATCGTATCGTATCGTACAGTTTTCAAGTCGTGCTTGCGAAAGTTGCATTTTATCTCCGACTTGTTTAATTCAATTGACGACAAAAACAAATAAACCTGAAAGGCTAAAACAGCAGATCCGAACTGACCGCAGTTGTCGATGCGTATGACGCCGATGTTGAAGTGTTTTTTAAACAACCGCTCTGAGCAACGAGGATAACGTCGAAATGCTTGCGGACACCGGGACACCGTGCGTCGACGAGCGGTTATAAGCTTAGCTGACTTGCTGCAGCAACCGAGATGCCTCGGATGCAAATAAACCGCATCTTGTCGACGTTCAGCTTTGGTCAGTTGAAAACATCTACGGCACGCGACCTGACTCCAACCACACAGATGGGATGACGTACAAAAAAGCGGACCCTCGTGCAATGCAGTAATCAGAGGCGTGACGAAACCTAACGGCTTGGGTTCGACCTGCATTTAGGATCATCTTATACACATCTCTGAAACCATACGACTGTCCCACTGCCAGTGACTCCAAAAAACTCATCACCAAATTGTCGAACTTGGGGTTATTACGTCGTAGCGATTTCGTGTTTTTTCAGTTCTTGAATCAGCATCCGACATTTACGAACACAAGAGTTATACTCCGACTGCGTTAGGCCCACATAGCACGTGAGACGACACAGCAGCACCAAACTCAGATAGGTCCCTATACTACAGTCAAGAACATCGACCACTTAAGTCACTTGATGCAGGAAGCAGGTTTGTATTCCTATAACGGGTCAATCACGAGGCTTTTCGCTGGCTGGTGAAGCGAACTTCATCATTCTGAACTTCGCGAAATAGCGGCCGCGTAGAAATGTAGCGACCAGTCTTACAATAACTGCCCCAGTTTCTGAAGTCACAATCATACGCAGTAGGATGACAGACTGCTAGACCTCGTGGGATGGCGTCAGTCACGAGGGACTCTGCTGTGGCAAATAACCCGCAGCGAGCAGCCGGTCGCCGGTACAGCACTGTGCGGACCACGTCGACGCCACTGTCACTTGAGATGGATGAGGTGTTATAGTTTGCACGGCTTCAGCGCAAACTAAACTAGGCCTAGCAGCAGCCGACGACGTTTTGCACGCAGACTCCGTATTAACGCTGCAAACGACAGTATGACTATTTATTTTCCTTTGCCACAGAGCAGCCGAATTATCCATGAAAATTAACCTTGTTTTCAGTAATTATTTAGTTTCGGGCTTTCGGCTGTCTTCAACTTCTCTGAGATCTGCAGGCCGCCAGCCAGTGCTTCGCTCAAATACAATATTTTCTACGTTTCAACGGAACTATAGTAAACAGAATTTAATTGAACAGTTTCACTAACATCGACGAGTTTATTGTACTCGAATTCGGACTAAGTAAACTCGATCACAGCACTGACAATGACTATAGGCCAAGACTATTATGTTGGTTCATTGGCTATTCAGCCTCGCATGCATTGATCGGATCACTAGTCATCTTCACAGTATTATTTAAATTTACCAAGTTTCTAACGTAAATGATGTATACAAGTCGTGTAATTTACTGTTTTAACTCCTGTAGGGCTACAAATGACATGGTTTCAGAACTAGAATGCCCCGTGATGAGTTTCGTCCATTTCTGTACTATTATCATCTGTAATCCGTCTGTTCATCTAGCTTGCAATTTAACATAACAGATAAATAGAAATAGTAAGTTAGAATAGGCCTACACTCTAGGTATTTTATATACAAAATTAAAATATATTTTGAAAAATGAAAACACCGTTCCTAGCATGTGTAGGCCTAACTAGTAACTAGCGCTAGTATTTTTCGTGAAAGGTCAAGTTCACACGGCCATTTATTGCCAGTGCTGGTTTTCTTCAGCCCGCGCAGCTTCTGCAGTCGGCGCGGCCGTCACAAGGCTCAGACGCAAAACGTGTTCTTGCATCTAATAACAAAAAAATTTGAGCTAATGCTCACGAGACGCGCGAAAGCCTATGGCAGTTCCGGTTCAGTAGTTTATCTGAAAATTGGGGTGTTCATGCTAAGTTAATACACAAATACCAAATTCTCTATCTGGATCGCATAACGGTAGTAGCGTGGCGCCACCTTGTGAATGATATAGACTTGTGTCGCAGCCCAAAATCGCCAAAAAAATCCATTAAACCACCTATTTTGACGTTCAAAATCATTCAAGGTCATTGAATTAGGCGCCAGTAGAGAGCCAGTGTACGACTTCCTATTAGTGATTAATAGTAACCCAGGCCCTGTCTCGCACTGTTACTGAGATACAGCGACTTATTGGCCAAAAATCGCAAATTTTGCTCACCCCGCTGTCATTTAGCACCCTTGTTCGGGGTAACCCCTTCGAATTTATGGAAAAGCTTTACGGTTCCTGAAACTAGAGTCTTCCAGGCAGCGGTCGGTGAAGATTTTGGTGATCCTAGCTTGCACTGTTTTTGACTGATCAACCCGTGTGACAGACAGACACACGGACAGAATTGCGATGGCTAAGACTGCTTTCGTGCGTAAAAACTCACAAAAAGTAAAAGTTTGTGTTATCAGCCAGCATTATCAGTAAAGCACGTTCTTTGTCAGCGAATGTCACACACTGCAGCTGCATGCTTTTAACAATATTGTCACAAGTGATCGTTAACCAAATGTGAGCTCTTATTATGATCAACCACAACTGTACATAACGAGTTATCGATACACACACAGTGTTTGGGCTACATGTATGCCCTACTGCATGCAGATTTTATACAAACTGACATACGAAAAGTCAAAATAAAAACTGTACGAACAAATCAAATTCAACCATATTCTTGCACTCTAACTGACTGGATGAGTGTAACTAATTACAGAAAATTATTTCTCAATAACAAAATAAGCTAATAAAAAATTATTGTGCCACAAACAACTGCATATTTACAAACTAATATCAATTGCTTGCACTGTACAGATTGAAACATAAATGTACATCAGACAACAAAAACATCAAATGGATAAAAAAAATCTTCTGAGAAACAAACCCACCAGTAACAAACAATACGCAACAAAGCACTCGTATCTTGATAGAAATGAAAAAGTAGTTACATGCTGCACAGACATCGGCTAGAGTTGTGAATTATCAGCTCAGAGCAAAAACAGAAGAACATGCTTGGCTTTGTTATCTACTGGAGTTGGGGTATGCCACGTCACTGAATTTCAAATGCAAAATATAAAGCAAAAACAAGTTTGACGTGCAATGCTACAATTAATGATCACATCGCTGCAAATTTCCTGCGGTGTCACACTGGCAGTGTGACAATAAAAATTTTGAAAAATGACGAAGCAATGACAAAAAGTATACAAAAGTGGAAACCTTTTAAATAATGGTGCAATATCTTGTGCAATATGAGATCCTGTGTGGTTACGTTTATTCCAGGGTGAAACACCCGACACATACCTTAAAATGCAGTGGTTTTTATTGGGTAAAACCCAAGTGAAAAACCTAAAAAACCCACATCAAATGCAACCCGATTTTAGTTTATTCTTCCACGAATAATGAAACATTTTATTCCGGATAAGTTTTTAAAAACTTTTAAATGTACGAATCTGTAAATCTTTAGATATTTTCTGATGTGGATTGTATCCAATAGTGCTCATGCCGACAACTGAAACCAATGAAAACACAAAAACCTATCAGGGCTGAGCCTCCGTAAACAAAACCTGAGTTCAACCCAACAAACCCAACAGGTCAAGCTTTAAGAAAACTGGCTTTTTTCAAATGTGCATTTACTATGCAGAGGACAACTATTTCACAGTTGTACACTGAGCACAGTAATTTCTCAGTACAAGTCCGTGAATTAGTGCGATTCGCTGTAAGACACAAAGCGTGGGTCGGTTGACCGATCTACCGGTCAATTAGGCACCATGAAGAAGGACGGGGGACCGATGGCCACATCACCGGCAATGAAGACCGGAGTGACCGGCAGTCCTAGTGCAGCAGCCGGCATCAGTTGAACTGACGGAATGACTGCCGCCGGGACTTGGAGGACTGAGACGGCAGGGGACGTCACCGGACTCAGCACGGTACACATCTGGGTGGCTGACGCTGTGAGGTTCAGAGGTGCCACAGACTGGTAGGTAAACTGCTGTGACGGACAGAGAACCAGCTGGCCAACGGTCGGTGGCAGAACGGTGGAGATGTGACATTGCGGTGACGACGACGACGACGATGTGACAGATGCATGTTGTGGTTGAGCAATAGTGTTCAAGTCGTTGATGTGATTCTGCTGATCAGTCAGTGTCAGTACAATGCCACCGGATGCAGACGCTGACATCAACATTTCTACAGTTGCAGCAGCAGCAGCAGTGGACGTTGCTGACGTCACAGGTCCTATCAACGCAACACACCCAGAGCTAGGCGAATTACTGGCTCAAATATAACTGAATTACAAATTACTGACATGAATGTAATTGAAATTACAAATTACGTAATTTCAATTACTTCAATTACAAATTACATGCAATTGCCAATTTTGTTTCCCAATTAGTATTATAAAATATGACAAACACATTCCTCAGTTTAACAAACTAGCAGCAGTACACTAGTACTGCGGTCACTATTCATTATCAGACCAAAAAACACCAGGAGCAAGCAGCAACACACCCATTACCTGTTTAATGTCAACTACTGTTTACACTATTTACAAACACAACTTACATTTAGTAATGTAAGTTACATCATGTAAATCACGTGAAGGTCTATGTCACTTTAAATGCCTGGGTAAAGAGCAATTGTAGAAATGTTTTATGACTTGACAACTATCGGCGATGCAGACTGTTTAGTGTTGATCCCACGATTAGCGAAATGGAAGGTCTGCTATTTAGTGTACACTATTTACAAAAACAACTTGTGCAAAAACAGTTTTAACTAAAAATGTAAATCACATGGCAAAGTGTAGTTAAGTTAATAGGAGATATTGACATGGTGCTTAATATAAAATTAATAGATGTTACCAACTGAAACTTTCAGATGTAATTGAAAACTGTAATGGAACTTGAAATTACAAATTACGCGACCATGTAATTGAATTACCACTTACAAATTACATCAACACCAAACGTAATTCAATTACAAATTACAATTATAATTTGTAATTAAATTACGTAATTGAATTTCATGTAATTTCGTTACTGCCCAGCTCTGAACACAACCACACACTTGACTACCTATCTTCTAGAGCTGGTAATGATAAATTAATCTAGTAGTTACCTTTCACAAAATTAATGCCATTAACTTCGATTAAAACCAGCTAACAGTGGTCACAAATACACTGAGACAACAATGTAAAGGCTGTTTGTTTTATCCGATCGCTGATGTGAGAAGAAAATGATTATCCCATCGCTATCAAATGCTTAACATTTTGTCTACTTTAAAATGTGTTTTAAGTGATGTGACTTAAATCAGAAATTTAGCAATCAAGATTTTAATTATAGCTGAAAATTTGTTAATGATTAATCGCATAACTAATAGTTAATTTCCGCAGCTCTATGGTTTTCTACACTTCCACTTTCATTTCTACATAACTACTAATAGTACATGTATGAAATCAGTCGCTAAGCATTGCAATTAAGTTTCACAGGGAGGCTGCCCCCCAAGTCTCAAGTAGAAACGTCTCAAAGCAGAGATTTATAGCCCACTCTGGAGAACAAAACTACCTCTGTAGGGCAGCCATGCATAGACCCAACAACAAAATCAGTGCTGCCATCTGGTGAACACGGGAAACTGCTGCTATCCCAAAAGTAATGCCTTACACTGCTGAAATAACTGAGACTCAGAACATCAGATGTTACTATTTAACGACTCACACTGCATAAAACATACATTATTGGACTGTGTGTATGGCACATAGACGTAGCGAGAAATTGGAGACAGGTAACTGATACAAGGTCCAAAGGGCTAAAAATTGAGGCCGAGGGTCAAGAGTGCAAGTGGGACTCTTAGGAAAGGGAGTGGCAGCAAACCCCTCCCCCGCATCTAAAGAATCTGAGGGAGCATTGAAAGCTCCCCCACTGTGCAGCGAAGGCCAGACATTTTTGGGCATAAAAGCTTTAAAATGCAGGTATCGGTCACTAGGTTATAAATTTCATTAGTTTTACGGCATTAATTTGCAGTCGCCCTCTATCGCCCCCTGACTATACTGAAGTTCGTCGCCTCATAGCTATGCCACTGCAGTGGTGGAAAATGAGCAACTTACCAGTCTGTCCGCCTGAAGCAGTTAGTGTACTGCTATCTGAGCTGCTGCCAATTGCAGTCATCTCCTGACTCAGCACTTTCTGCATCAACGAGTTCTGAAGCATCTGTACAACAGTTCGGCCATAGCGTGGCCCAGACTGGACTCTGCCACCAGGCACACTGTCTGGGGTGGAATGTGATGAGTGAAGTGTGTCCTGATGACTGGCCATGTCGCTGGACCGTGAACCTGCCAGCAGCTGGCGGGCTGCAGTCAACTCAGCTATTGTGAGTGAACGACTCGCAGAAACAGACGATGATTGTTTTGTGCCGGCAGTGTGCCTGCCTACAACAGACATTGCACCAGACTACGTGAGAAATCCAATTCTCACTAATGACACTTTTAAATGCTATCTAAAACATTTCCTCTTCCCTCTTTATGGATCTTGACACTACAGCACATATTATGCCTCTGTGTTGCAAAAACTGTTCAAGTACTGTAGGCCTATACACTGTTTTGTTTTATAACACCTTAATATACCAGCACACACTATTCTATGTTTGTGATAAAAATAAATGGTTCGAAAGTATTGTATTTTGCAACTAATACACATTCAAACAGTAATTCATCCTAACCAATGTCAGCAAATTACAATATACCACCATAACATAACTCATATTTCACCTGCAGGCACTGAGACAGTTTCCGTAAATGGCATCATCTGAGATCCATTAGATGGCACTGCCATCATGGCTGAGTCACTGTCACAGCTGGTGGTACCAGAAGCAGCAGAAGAAGAAATAATGTTACATGCCACAGCACCTAAGCTGTCACTTGTAGCCATACACGGCATGCCAAGCATCAGTAACGATGCATCAGTGTTAACGCCGGGCTCCGCCTCATCACCATCATCAGCTGTCAGCACAATTATACACGACACAGTCACCGAGATTCTTAACTCATTACTTCGTCAACTATCGACCAATTCACACTATTCTCTCAGCAAAACAGTCATCTGTAGGGCACACAGTTTTTCACGGAAAATGATACCAAATTCCGCGGGCCAGTTCACAAAATTACGTGGCTCACTGCGGCAAAATTGTCCAAATTCTGCGGCTTACCGCGGCCTTCCGTTTGTGCGCAAACTAAGCTCTATACTGTTAAAAAACTTCACTTTTTGGAAACTGGCATGGTGCTCAGTGATGCTAGCAACATACAGAGAAAATTATCCATCTTTTTTTCTTTTTAGAAGTGCAATTTGTCAATTGGTCACATTGTGTTTATTTACGATTGCGCCGTATTACCATGGTAATTATTAGTAGGGACACAGTTTTAGGCAGTTTAGTTTGATTTTTCTCTGTGATATTATTACATTATCAAGCTGATGATCATACTAATCATCGACCATTTCTCAAAAATTCTGCAAAATTTCATGGCAATATCATAATTCCATGGAAAAAGGCAAATTCCGCGGCTCAGCTCAAAATTCCGTGGCCGGGGGAAAACTGTGGGCCCTAGTCATCTGTTCATCTATAGTACAGCAATTATCTGGTGAAAACTGATTTCTGAAATGGATTCTAACAACATTTTCAGGATGGATGCACATTTGCATGAGTTCAATCAAAAAAGCGCGGTGATCTGGTTGCACAATGTGAAGTGCTCATCTCCCAGATGTTGGTCACTGAGCCCGTAGGTGGATAGATCACTGAGTCCGTGACGCATGGCAAGTGCGATGCCAGACCTACGATTACCTTTCCAGCCACAAAGCATCACCACCTTTTGACTGGTACCAAATTATACTGCTTTGTGAACAGAGGCACAGGCATGTGAACAACTTGCCCAAAGTTGTTACATGGCAGTGCATTGGCCGAGAGAGGCATAAAAATTACCAGAGAAAAAGTGACCACTCTTCAGAGACTATGAAGTTCTCTGACAATTCCACGACATTTCCCTGAAGATTCCTGGCACTACTGACCATTATGATTGGTACTCAACTATAATAACCTACCTGGTAACCATAGTTCCGATACTAACTAAAATATAACATAGACATAAATACTAAAAACAAAAACATAAGTAAACAACATTCAGCAAGAAATGGCATAAATTAGTACAAAGTAATTGCCAAGTAAGTGATACTGAAAAGACTGTTGTTGCAATTTGTAGATAATTTTCTAAACAATTTTCTGCAACAAGGTTTTTACAGGGCTGACAATTCCCAGGCTGACATTTCCCTGACATTTGTAAAATTCTCCGACATTTCCAAGTTTTCCAGACAAGTGCAGAAAAAAGCAACAGAAGACTGAGCACAGACCAGTGTCAGTTGATGGCGATGTGGGAGGAGCAAGTGACGAGTCGTTCAACTGTAGAGCTACAAGTCTCCGATGCAGCGTTGAGTTCTGCTGCCGAAGCTTTGTTCTGCTTCTCTCAAGCTCCATGCTCTTCGATTTCAACATCTGCACATAGCAATTCACCGAGATCAAACCTTCCTGCTCAATCCAGCAAGGAACAACAATGACAAATGAAAAGAACTTATTTTATGGCCCTTACTCTCATGCTAAACAAACCAATCACTTGCTGTCGACTGAACGATGTTAGCAAAATTCACCACATCGCCTGAATTTCTGTTTTCATTGGCAATTACATGCACAGCTCTTAAACAAATGCTGTAGGCTTTCGATATGATAAAAACGAATGCTCAGTCCAAAGAAACTGTCCAATGTTCAAGCAACTTTCAGTTCTCTATGATCAGCATGGTCATTTATGCACCAACGGATACAAACAGCATATTAAAGTTAGCATCATCGTACCAACTATTCAAAGCCAAGCTGATTACTATCTCTTTTTCACAAAAAAACAAACAAACTGGCTCTTACCATAAAGTAGTCACAATTAGCACTAACAACTGGTAATATTAAACACAGGATGCTACCTGAACATACTTCACAGCCATTCGCAACACATCAAGATGAGAACTTCTCCGATCATCAAAAGAGGGTATCTGCTTCTTCAGACCTTCAAAGCAGTCCTTCAGAACAGCTCGTCTAAATGTCACACAAAAGCATGCTTTTTTATATGTTAACATTCTGATGTCGTGGAAAATTTGTCGCACCTGGAAAATTCTTCCCACCTCCATATTCTCATAATGTAACTAACCCTGACCCTAACCCTAACTTTAACC
>Ga0056128_1001704_pt1 | contig 25153 bp, 18 predicted proteins | sample WorMetLIZISLAND2_FD_71113 | JGI IMG/M metagenome (GOLD analysis project Ga0056128, IMG submission 71113) | Marine gutless worms symbiont microbial communities from Max Planck institute for Marine Microbiology, Germany - Olavius geniculatus... ... | reverse complement strand
AAGCCAGTTTTCGAGTACACAAAGGAGTGCGATGGGTATCTGTCGTTTCATTAGTTTGACAAACAACGCACAGTGATTAACTTTATCGTACGCCTTAGAGACGTCTAAGGCGCACAGACTTACAGTGCTGCCGCCGTTGACCAGTCGTTCAATGGCATTACGTGCTGCGTATATGGCATGGCTGCAGCCACGACCTTTTTTAAACGCAAACTGGTTGTCATGAGTTCGGAAATAGTCACCAAACTTCTTAAGGACACAATGTTCAAATGTTTTAGGAATAACTGGGCTAATTGCAATGCCCCTGAAGTCATCAGTAGTTACCGCTTTTGTTCGAGAGTCTTGGAGTTTACATACAGGGACTGTGTAGCTATAGCCAAATGCTAGCGGTATTTTCCTAAAACGCAGTATCAGAGATGCAATGGGGAGAACGTTGTAAGCCCCCCCCCAGTGCATGCGATCCGGGACAGAGCCTCGGCGGCAAACACGGTTTTATGCATTTCGAGCTCAATGACATTTTTTTTTTCTGCAACGTTTCTTGTTGCGGATAACTGGGAGGGGTGGGAGGAAGTTCGATCGAACCCATGGAACCCCACGCCTCCCTTTGACTACGGGCGTGTTCATACGAGGGTTGATCAATAAGTAATGAGAATCAATGTATTAGACTTAAATTTTTTTTACAATCATACAATTATATATCAGTAAAAAGTACATTTTTTACGAACACATATGGGTGTGTTGCGGATGTGACGTTATTGTAATTTATGACGTCACAGTGAGTTAAAGAGAAACAATTTAGAATGATAATGCAAATAGCGTAAAATTAGTCTCGCTGTTGCATGACAATTCTCCAATCTGCAGCCGAATTTAGTAATGTGGTGCTCTGAGGCATCTGATTTTATGAAAGCCCTAACAAATACGTTTATGAATTTCTCATTTGCAACTACGAATATAGGATAGCTTAGATCTGCGCTGGTCGTACATAAAACGCTTGAGCTAATAATGATGTCATGTCAAGATTTAACGTTACCAGTAAAATTTTATCAAAAAGTTAACAGTTTATGACATCTGTTGTGTTGATGAAAGGATTAGCAGCATTCTTGATTTGTTACACAAAGGCCCTCAATGTGCGGGGACCCGAGAGCGAGCCCTACGCATTTTGCCATAAATCCAGTACTGCAGTTCAGACCCCAAATCTGGGATTGCACTACAAACTGTTGGCGACTCTGGCTTCATACAATAAGATCACCATGCATACAGTAACGGCCAAACCTACAGTAACTATCATCAGTTTCGATATCTGAAATTTTATCTTTGTGTTGTTTGCTGTGCATGATTCAATGTTGTTTGCACTGACGCTGCGAATCGTTTCTCTTTAACGGTCTATGACGTCATAAATTACAATGACGTCACATTCGCAAAAAAACTTATGTGTTGATGGAAAATGTTCTTTTTACTGATATATAAATTGTGAAAAAAATTTAAGTGTAATGCATTGATTCTTATTACTTATTGATCAACCCTCGTAAATGTTGCTCTGCACGGCGGTTCGATGTACACGTAGGCCTAACTTGTGATAGTTTTGTATTCTCGCTTTGAGGTTATTTTTTTGTACAAAGCAAATGATTTTGCGCCACCCAAAGCGGTCTTTTGTCGCGCTACGTATCACGTTGGCGTGACGTCGTTGCCGTGGGGTTATTCAATTATGAACTGTCGCTAACGATGATGACGGGGAAGCGATTTCGCGTCGGCGCGCATCAGCGTCATAAACTAGACGTCGTTGTGCTCGAGACCACCCACGTTGAGTAGAGGCACGGCGGGACACTGACGCCCTGAGCACCGGCGATCGGCACAAAGCGACGTCGACGCGCGGAGGCCGACCCAACTGTCAACGCAAGAAGTATTATACTAGATAGCAATCGAACGGCGAATACCGCTATACTTTGTTCGGCCGGTTTGCGACGCGCCGACGCGAGGATAAAATGATGACCCCATCTATACGTCCGTCCGGCCGGCGGCCTCACACGGTGCTTTGCCGTCATAGTCACATATACTTTATGCTTATTATTGTCCAGCGTGACGTCTGCACAATACGCACAACCGACCGACCGCTCGTAAAAAACTGCGACGTTCCCACATTGCACAATATATAGTAATATACATGAAGAATGTTCGAAGTACAAATATATACTCATCTCCTCATAAGTGCCCATGTGAAACTGTATACACATCGGCAATTATTGTAGGCCACATCGACACATAATGCATACTTGGCACGCAAAAAAACTTTTCACTTTCTCGTATGCAGTAGTTTGCAAATCCTACAAACTGCACTGGCTGGATGTGCCTTAGAGGGTCACCTTCAAGCTCGGCCTTATGACGTACTGTTGTTTGCATGGACAAGCACCTCGGTGCCTCGCCGAGCACATCACCCCAGCCATTGAAGTCGCATCTCGACATCGATTACGTTCTGCATACCGACACCGGCTTATTGTACGCGCGCTGTCGACTCAACACGTACGGCCGTCGGGCTTTTCCAGTTGCTGGTCCGACAGTCTGGAGCTCACTGGCAGATGAACTCAGAGATCCAGCGTGTGACATTGACAGTTTCAAACAGTTCTTTAAAACAATCCTGTTCAGTCAGTACTAATGTGACAAGCGCATTAGAGGTTAATTTAACAATATGCGCTATATAAATTTACATTTTACTTACTTACTTACTTACTTACTTACATACAGCGTTTACAGCCCCATGTTTATGTTGTCACCGGAGTCCAGTATGTTCCAAAATATTTTCTTCTGACCTGAATGTTTCCATGGCACAGATCGCGGCAAGGTTCAGGCTGAGGTTAATTTGTTTGTGCCTTTCTCTTCATGTCGTTCGTACACTGCAGCGACAACGTGTTAAAGTGAGACATACAACGATGATTAATTGCTGTGCTCGTGAACGATACATCATCTGAAGCTGCAGCAGCAGCAGCGGCGTGAAGAACATTCATCACAGAAGCACGGTGCGTGGACGGAGCGGGAAGAGCACTCACTGCCAGTGGCTGAGTGACAGCTGGACACGTGACCACGTGTCACTCACTGCAAACACACGGCCAGCTGCAGACGCTGACGCACGTCATCATTCCGTTCATCATCGTCATCCGTTCATCGCCTCACCACACTCTTCATTGTATAATGCTATAGTTCCAACTTGTCGAAAGAAAATAACTTGTAGTATCTTTGTAATTTCGTTGTACGATAGGCCTAAGTCCTTTTTTATTGGTTACAGTTGTCCTTCATCTAGAACGCATGAAGAAAGCCAATTAATGCGTACTGCAGTGGCTTAGACAGAATCTCGATGTAGGGAGCACTTGGGGTGAGGTGTGGGGAGAGGTGTCCCCTCACACCGGGAAAGGTCTGTTTCTTCGCCACAAAAAAAGATTTATGATTTTTAAAAAGTGTTTTGGTGCATTTTGACACTGTTCTGAGTAATTAAGTAGGCTTCTATGGATCCAGTGCCCCCTATGGCTATGCCAACTCGAATGCTGATACAACAGCGACAAATACAAATTAAGAAGTCCGCATTCAGACTGTGGCGTTGGCGACCTCTTGGAAACAGTCCGCTAGGCCTATAGGATTAGAATAATAGGACGATGTTTAAAACTTTAGAGCTGCAGCATCCGTTATGTGAGGCCTGTGTGCGGTCGCCGATATTTCGTCGTGTGTGGCGACCGACCGGTGCGGCCAATCGTCAACAGTAATTAATCATCTAATCGATCACGACCGATCACTGTGTCTGCGAGTTTTGTGTTTACTCTGAAGGTGACCTCAACTATAGCCAGTGTTGCGCGAGAGAATCGAGAGTTTACAAACTACATTCGTCTGACTGTTTTCGTCGCTTTAGGATGTGTCATTCATGTCTTTCAAGGCTCTAGCGACACAATGCAGCACTAGAACACACAGCGTAACTGTGTAAACATTAAACATCGTGGTTTCTGTGGGAAGTGGAACAGCTGACATAATTTATAAAAATGCAGCAAAGTGAATCTTAAAAACAAAGAAGATGCATTTTGAGGTAAACAAGCAACTGTTCACAGGCAGAAGCCATGCAGCCTACAATCACACTTCAAAACTCGCATAATTACAGTCGAAATGCGTTTTGCTGAAGTCTGTCTGAAATCATATAGTTTCTAGTTTTACTAAACCGGTCGCATACCTGGTAATTTTACTGCGCTTTAAACATCTACAGACAGTGAATGATAAATGCACTACGATTTCTTAACTGATGTAGGTCCATCATATACGTAGCGTAACCTGTATCATCTATTGATAGGCCTTTACAGCTGATTAATATGACAACTTGTTGTTTTTATAATATGAGTAGATTATTATATTATTATTTCACATTTAGTAGAAAAAACACGATAATTACGACAATCATGCACTGAATGGTCCCGACTTGACTTGACTTAATGGGTGGATTAGACTTAATCGCCTGAGCCTGGAGCCGTAATGCATGGCATTAATGAATGACTTAGCTCATTAGCTTAGCAGCGACAGCGGGCATGCCACGTGCATGGATGGAACGACAGTTCGATAAATAATGTGCGACATAATATGTCAGTCGACATGAATTAACAACCACTTATCAAACATTGTACAGAACCAGTTAACGTGAGAGAAATGGCCATTACTTGAAATCATCCAAGCTCGTACCTGCGGCTGCATGTGGCTTAGGCTATCGATATAAGATGCTTTTTGTTCGAGATCGGTAGCCTAGGCTTGTGCATAGATGTGATAAACGTTTGCAACGTTTACAAAAAAAATCTTTGTAAACGCGTTTATTACTTTGTCAACGTTTATCTCAATAAAAATCACATGAGCGAAACGAAGCAAAATTATGACGGAAAGCCAAGCTATAGTGCATTGCGTTCGGTCACTGACCGAGTTCATTGGGTCACGGTGCTAGTGACGGTAAACAGGACAACTCAACTTAGTTTTCGCGTAGCCATAAGATTTAAGTGAGTGAATTCTGGGCACTTTTGTAAAACGGTTGTCACAGAACTGGAGTAAGACATTTTTTAACAATGAAAAAACTTTTATTAGAATTTGGAATTATCTAAATAATAGGTCTAATATTCAAACTTACGCTCTGTGTACGTTCACTTTTAGTTTACAAACGTTTACAATTTTTTTTAATAAACGCGTTTATTAACGTTTATTATAATTTTTTGACGTTTATCACATCTATGGGCTTGTGTGAATCAGAAATGACAGTTTTAAGCTGATAATTAAGGTCTTAATGCGCTTATGTACAAATTGATAATAAGTTTAGGTGTAATCTTTTTTGACTTCGACTTTGTAAGTGCCAAGTTCTATAACGAATAGGCCCCTAGGCTATCATTCATTGCTCTTGTCGATCTTTATTTAACTTGAGTCAATCAATGAATATTCTTTTAGCCTACCACTAGCGAAGAAATGTAGATTAAGCGGGAAAAAACGTCAATAGTAAACGAATAATAAAGATGCCACAATGCTGCAGCTGTTTTCTGTTCATTGTTCGTACAAAATGTCAGTTAGCCTATAGCCTACTTCTGCATCCGCGGTCTAACTGCATTTAACTAAATGTCACAAGTCACAATCATGGACTTTAAAAACAGTAAATACATTTATAAAGCGCACAATGTCGGCGAGAAACTCGCCGAATCTGAATACGTGTTGTGTATACATAGGTAACTGGTACCGTACGTGGCAGTAGCCCATAGGGCCTATAGAATTGTTGTCTCGACATTATCGCCTCATCCTCGCACCACGCAGCATGGGGGCTACGTCAAACCCATGCCAGGGACTTGCGGACTTTGCGGTGACGCTAAATGGTTCCTTGTTGGACGTACAACCAACAACGCGTGTCCTCTGTCTCGATCGCTCGTCGCAAACGATATTTTTACAGGTTTCTCAGCGGGAAGCTAGATATCGCTGTCGGCGACATGGCGTGAAGTCAAGCCCTGGCGCCGCGAGGGGTCTATAGGGGCGCCAGGGCCACAAGCTGGTAACACCGAAACGACGACCTCTAACGGTGTCATAACTCGACTGTGCGTCTTTCCAACCGTGACATTCGACACTTGACTAGCATGTCGCAACCTGGTCAGCGTAATTTCTCTTAACTTACCAGCATAAATGTTAAGAACATTAATTTGCAAATAAAAACATTAAAAAATAAGTGTTTTTTCACTTTTATAAAATTATTTAAACATGCATAAAACATTAAACTACAGTACATTCATTCAAGCAAAAAGCACCCGTCAGTACGAATCAAATAAAGTCGATAATAGCCTACTGCTACAAAACACTCGCTCTGTCCAGGAAATGGAGTACTGTATGTCTAACTCTAACAAGGCCACGAACCATACAAGGCAACCATTTGTCCTTGAGAAATGCATCATATTCGTAATTTTGTACGTTTATGTTTTAACAAGAACAAAAACACAACATTTGAAAAAAACACAAAAAATAACTTTTGAAAACATTAAAAATCTGTTTTTAAAAACTGTTTTTTATAAAGAACATTAAAAAACTTTTTTTTACATTTATGCTTTCCAGTAATTTGATGCATCTCTCCACAGATTTCATTAAATTGTGGAAAAGTAGAAAGTACGCCGAAAACTGTATTTTATTCATAACTGTCCATAAGTTTCGTACCACTGTATAAGAGTAAATAAAGAATCCTTTAAAATCTTGATCTGAATCGTGATCATGATGCAGGAACCTTGGGTGGGATTGTGATCCGGATTTCTGCAAAAGATGTAATTGATTGTTTCTTAAAATACGACCCGCGTCTTTAAAAATGATCCAAATTATGTTTAGAGGCCTGATATTTAAGACAGAGAAAGATAGACAAACAAACGAACGAACGAACCGGTAGGTCACGTTGTGATTACTAAAGCGATCATAGTTTTACGGACAGACAGCGGACGCAGAGACACAGATACATACAGATACGCTGTCGCACAACAAAGGTCGCTTATAGCAATACAAGACAAATGACATTGGGTGAGGTCAAGGTTTCGTAAGACTGATTGAAGACCACGTGACCAATGGACTCGGCATAGGAGCCTATGTGGTTTCCTATTTGTTCATCAATGATGACCATGCATTCATCTTGCACCGTTATATACGCGACCTCAAAGATATCGGCGTCACGAGCTTGACCTTTTCTGGTCACGTGACGTCATCGGTCACGTGATCGTTGTATCCGCCTACAACAAACCCGAAGTAGATCCGATACTCGGTTGCTGAGATATATCCATCTGAACCTCTGGACGCTGTAGCCTACCCCCGTACGTAGCCTACGCAGCCTAGAACCTAGACCTACCATGGTCACATCACATGCAATGAGAAATTGCTTGTTGCAGTCAGCAGCAATTCTGCGTCTATAATATGCAACCATGTTCACGCTAAATTAGTGAATATAAGCAGAAATCACGCATGTTGAAGGGGTACCCATATTTGACGTCTCGATACAAAGAACTGATTAAAAAACCTAGGAGGCTGATATTTAAACTGCTAAAATCTACATTCAATGCTAAAATTTTATGTGCAAGTAGACCTGGTCTATCTCCAGCCATTTCGTCGCAATTAATTTTTTGAAATGTACGTCGAAAATTAAAATCGCAAAAATTATTAAAACTTCGTATTTCAAGGGTTCAAGATCCTTCAAGGTCATTGAGGTTAATACCCCCGAAAAACTTGTCACTAATGCTTGTTATGATAGACAGCAAGTCCGTGCCAACCTGCAACCGTTTTTACGCTAAACGAGCCAATAACGGGAAATAACGACATTTTAGGGGGTTACCCTCTTTGATGCTCTCGTTCCAGGAGAATTTCTTCACCCAGTTCCACGAAATTTTGTCACAATAAACTAATCCTTGTGCAGCCCACAGTGAAGACTTCAGGATTTATCACGCACCGTTTTGACAGGACTCAAGAAAGTGACAAACAAACAAACGGACGGACAAACGCTTCGACGATAGCTAAGACGCGCGAAGCATTACATGCTGTCGCGTGCACAAAGCGGGACCACTTTCTTGTACGGCTTGTAACTTTATAAATATCCATAAAATCGAAAATAAAAATTTTGAAAATATATGCGAAAATAATACATTTTTATGCAAAATTTGTACTTGGTTATAAAAAAAAGTCAACAGGAGCGCCCCCGCACCCCTCTGAACCTGCCACTGGCGCGTGATCGTCTTTAATGATTTTTACAGGGCGTCAGCTTAGCTTGCTATGCAAATGCCGACTTAGCGATAACAAAGACGTCGGTCCTTTGTCACACTTTGCAATTCTATCAAAAACACAAGCCGGGATCATGAAATCTTTACTGTCAGCTGCGCGGAATTAGACTCTGAGCCTGGTTTCGGAATCCGTAAAGTTTTTTTTCCAGAAATTCGAAAGGGTCATTTCAATCGACGCAATTGAATAACAGTGAATAGAGGAAAATTGGCGATTTTAAAGGAATAGCTCAAGTTAGCTTACAATAGGGCTAGACCTATAAAAAAGCTGTGTTAGGTTCCTATAGGCCTATGGACATGATCTTACTTTTCAAATCGTTCGCCCAACTCGCCGCTCTACTGATGATGATCTGATCTGAAGAGCATAATGCAATGTATCGTAGCCTGTAACACTAAACAGCGACTATGGTCTTTAATTTCCACAACTACATGTACCACTGTTTTAATGGTTGCACGGCAATAGAAGAGATCTGACCTGAGAAATAGAACTGATAGCGTGCAACGAGAATAATAGCAGCACAGATTCCTGTGGCGCCGACTGGCGAACTCAGCTGTATTTGGTGCACGGAGTCGTCACGTGGCACTATCCCCTGCCACGTCTTAATCTATTGCAGAGCATTCCGCATGTAAGCCTATGTATTTGCTGACAAGACTTTGATGTGTCACGCGTGCCGGTAGTGACAAACATGCTATTATGGCTCATTAAGCACAACCCAGCGGCGTAGGTGAGTTTGAAGGTTTAGGAGGTACGGATCAGGGGCCGGGTTGATCATCCATGGGAAACCAATGTCCGCCAATTGGGTCAAAGGGAAGGGCAAGAGCCTTTGTGGGTTATGAGGGCAAAAAAAGCTAAAGATAAAAATGACAAGAAAGACAATTATAAGCCTAATGTAAAATTTGACCGTGTTTAATAATCACTGTGTCCGGAAAGAAAGTAATCCCTTAGACATCGTACAATAAAAATGTCAAATCTAAAGGAATTCAAGTAAAATTTCGTTCGATTAATTTACAACAAATTACTAAAAAGATTACCAAGTTTTGTTCAAAAATCTTATTTTTAAGTGGAGTTACGAATTGTTGAATATCGATAACAAAATATCACCGTTACCAATATGGCGTTACATAAGCTAACCCTGAGGTTAATGTACATTTTCGTAACTCCAACAAAAAACATTCGATTCTGGCAACATTCCGTAACAACAATGCACTATTTATTGGCAATCAAAATGCAAAATTTTTGAATAAATCTGCGAAAGCAAACAACAGTTACAGCAACTTTTTTTGCGGTCACCCAGAAACACTTCAGTTTCAGGTATTTTGTGTCTGACGTAATCCACAAAAACCTGAAACTGAAGTGTTTTGGAGTCATCTCACATAAACCACTGTAACTATTGTTTGCCTCAGCAGATTTAACTGAAATTTGGCACTTTGATTGCCAATTAATGGCGCATTATTGGCGCTTAATTTCGTTAAAATCGGGTGTTTTTTTGTTAAAGTTACAAAATTGTATAGTAACCGCTGGGTTTGCTTATGTAACGCCATATTGGTAACGGAGATATTTTGTTATCGATATTCAACAATTAATAACTTTGCTGTAAAATAATATTTTTGAACAAAATTTGGTGATCTTTTTAGCAATTTATTGGGAATTAATGGTTTGAAATTTTATTTAAATTTGTTTAAACATGACGTTTTTATTGTACGATGTCTAGGGGTTACTTTTTTCCGGACACAGTGTATATCACCATTTCATTTCTCTCGTAGGCAGCAGTAGGTAACTCGGCAATAGGCCTAATACATGTAGTGATACAGAATACAATTTGTCAGCAATCGATGTTTTTGTCACTGTAGGTTTCTGGGATTATCAGTCAATTAATCAATAAATCAGTCGTTTATTTATACAGGGTTGGACGTCATAAACTAGCTACTTAGTTTATTCCAGTTGTCAGTTTAATTTGGACTTCTTGTTGCTTGTCAGCGCTGCATTGTGCCTTTTTCTTTAAGTTCGGTCACGAAAGCGATCTCTGCTTGTTTGCTCTCTGTGACAGGCTGCTGCGGAAGCGCACGTGCAGCGCGACAATAGTCTACTTAGTTGCTGATGTTGCGTGCGCGCTGTCTGCATGCAAATGCGTCAACTCGGAGGGACGCACGCACGCGAATGTACAGTGGCGTCATCGACTGCAGTGTTGTTAGGCCTTTCTAGGACTAGTTGTTTACTGGAAATAGGCCTATAATTTCTGTTTGCTGCAACTTACAGTCGGCCTACAGTTCTTATTATTAGTATCGGCGTCGGTGAAGGTGGACGTAAAATAAGCCGGAATACATGCAGGCTTACAGTTGGCATTCGTTTCGTCATATCGCAGCCGGATTTTGATCAACGACAGCCTACAAGTAAACGAACGAACAAATAACCGCATTGCAGGTATCCATAAATAATGAACTTTATTGGCTCGAAAGCTGCAAACTAAAAGCGGCCGTTAAGTGCAGGCAACGTGTCTGAGGCTGTCTGCATGTACCTGCGTCTGTACGTCTCTGGGAGTTACGCAGAATTATTTATTTGGGGGCCTCAGATCAAAATTGGAGGTGTGAGTTCTAGGGGTCTGGAGGTTGTGCCCCTGGTCAGGGGGTCAGGGGAGCGAAGCCCCCTGAAGTTGAAACACTTTTGGCTTTTGCACATTCAATGGTTACTGCAAATTTGCTATGTTTTCTAAAATTTGGAAACTAAAAAACTCAGATTTTGCGGTTGTTTTTGCCAAAAAAAGTTTAATAGGTCGCAGTTTGTTAGAGTTTACTGTGAAGCAATAACAGCAATATGCAAAAATATAACATAGGTTTTACCAAATACATTTGGTTTTAAACACAACACCCCCTGGTATCTTTTTTCGTTGGGGAGTGTCAAGATTTTAATGGGGGTGTACACCTCTCCACACGGGGGGGGCTGGATAATTCTCTGGTACATCTGTCCGATGTCTCTTAGTTGATATCAGCTGTCGCTTTGCATTGCAGCTTGAGAACACGTCGCCTGCTGGCTTGTCATTTCATTGGTCGACCAACGAAGATTCTGTGTAAGTAAATTTAAAACAAATTCTATAGATCTTAAGTTAATCGGTTTTGCTTTTTTTGCTATATTTCGTGGCCCCGTTGTTTGTGGAGCGTTTTACACTAACAGCGTCCATTATGCATATAAGACATTTGGATGGTTTCCCGAACGAACTGCCCCGACATTCTTCAAACTTTGCCATGTAGCTTTGTCGCCATCAAAAGCATCGCTGTCTAAATTCATTTAAAGTGTTGTTTTAAAAATGGGGAACAAACCTCTAACTTTTTTGAAATTTTCGAGCAGTGTCGCACTTTTATGGTGTCAGTCTGATTTACCGTCAGTATCTACTTTTTAACGTAAAGAAATTCCACTGTTTCACAAATACAGCATCAGTCTCTACCGATTCGGGCGGGATAAAGGGCTGAATAATATTTAGTAATACTATAATAAAACCCGCTTTTATTAAAAATATGTTGACTACGTTTGACGACGTTCGTTTGGGATTGGGAAACAAATCCAGATTTCGGTGGTGAATAATTGCAGTATTGTAAAAGATGGGTCTAGCCTACACCAGCGAATCGAAACTGAATGAGTTGAAATAATATTGCAAATATTAGGCCCATACTGTCAGGAAATTAACTTGCTCTGTGCTTTGGTCTGAAAGATGAACTCACATGCAGATTGTTGTAGCAGCCGCACGCCATTGATCAATTGATAATGTCATCGCTAATGGTGCACATATCGGAATTATGGGCCCTATGTGACAAGTAAACCACGTTCTAGCTTATATGGCATTATCAATCATTATTTTTTGTGCATGTTCCACCGTTTGCTTTTTTGCAGTCTTCGGGCAAAGATAAGTTAGTATACATAAGCAAGGTTAATATATATAGAGGCGCATAAAAATAGAACATGCTTTTTGGCCGACTGTTAAGCTGTAAGCTTAAAGGTCTAGCCCTTTGGTACGAGTTGTCGAGTGTCGTTTGTCGTCGGCTGTTACAAAATGTATTGTGGCCAAACGGTAAGTAGTAGGGGGTCGGTGATGGTGCCGTTAAATAGAGCGATAACGACTTCCTATAGGCTGTTAATAGTAACCACGTCTTTATCTGCAGCGTTGACCGCAATTTTTAACACCATCAGCTGAGGTCCGTTGCGGCGACTCCACACGATGTCCACCTTCATCTGCACTCTGCCACATCTGTTTCCAGCTGGCCGGTGTTTCGTTGCCGATCTGCTGTATCCAGGTTTTTCGAGGACGCCCAGGAGGTCTTCTCCAGTTCATCTCCATTCTGACCGCCTTTCGTTGCAATGACCTGATATAACGTTTGGTGTGCAGATATGGGAGCATCCAGTCTAACAACGTGACCAAACAGTGCTTGGCGCCTCTTGCTGATTATATCTGCAATGTTTGGCAGACCGGTTCTGTCGGCTATGTCGATGTTCTCGACACGGTCCTGCCACTTCACACCCAGTATCTGGCGTTGGCTGACATATGGAAGGATTGTAATCTGCGTGTGTCGCCTGCTAGTAAAGTCCATGTATCAGCTCCATACAACAGGATTTGAAGAACACAAGTTTGGTATAGTCTTAGCTTGGTGTCCAGACTTAGACCCTTCTGACGCCAGCAGCGTTGCATTGAGTGCGTAACGGAGGAGGCCACTCCAATTCGCCGATGTAAATCTGGATAGCATCTGCCAGAAGACTGAATAGAGCCCAAGTACCTGAACTCTGTAACTTCTTCAATCGTGTTGTTAGCAACCGTTATATCTGCAGCAGGATCACCAGAACCCAGGTTCTGTACCTTAGTTTTCTGCCACGATAGGTGCAAACCAAGGTCCTCGGCGGTCTGATAAAATTTTGCGAGAACTGATCGTAACGTCTCTGTCTGTTCTGTTATTAGCACGACATTATCGGCGTAATCAAGGTCTGTGTACAAGTTGTTTAACGAAATGTTTCAAACTAGAAGTCGCCGTATCTCGGAAACGGCGTTACAGACATACAGACAGATAGGACTGCTATTGATCACTTATAAAACATCGCATAAGTCCTTCCGGATGAGACAAAAATCATTGACTTTGGATGACCTTAAAGGTCAGTACGCGCTATTGTGGCTAAACGGAACGTTGTATTACGGAAACAATGAGAGATAGGGCCAAAGTTGCTATTAGGCGTAATCATTAACAGGAAGTCGCATCAGCGCTTTCACATGACACGAAAATCACTGACCTTGGATGACCTTGAAGGGTTATTTCGCACTCTGCTATGCCAATTGTGCGGTATTGTGGCTGAACTGTAAGTTGTAGGAAGTCGGTGATGGTGCCGTTGGACAGACCGACGACGAGTTCCTGTCAGTAACCATGTCCTTATGTGCAGCAGTTTGGTCGCAATTTTCAACGCAAGGTTTTAACCAATTAGTCGCCTTACCTCAGACACAATCGGCCCTTCTTAGCGACAGCTGGGCTTTTTGTCTTGGATCGAATGTCAGACAGCCTTGATTATTACAGCAAGAAGCGGTAATGTTGAACACAGGTTAGGCTAAACAGGCAACCTGTGGATGATCGTCGCTATATAAGGCCATGAAAAATAAAACGTTTTGCAGCATTTCTATTACTTCTGCCAAAGAGGTTAAGTGATACCCGGCGTTTATTATTTATCTGTTGGTTTGTTAGCAGAATTACGCAGTTACAGGCGGATTTGCCCGAATTTTTATAGAGAAGTGATTTGATTTTGGTGGTGATCCGGATCAGCATCTAGATCCAAGATGCCAGATAGGGCAAACCTCCGTCAAATATAATGTTGCCCCTGGCGAACATAAAAAAATTACGTAGCGTTAGGCCTAGCGAAGGTTTGCGCTTTCCAAGTGCCCTTCTATTTTCATATGTAGGCTTATGTAACCGTATCTAATAATAGCATAAAATCGGAATACATAATTTGATAACTTGCTAGACTGAACCGTTTGATGAAGTTGCGTGGTTTTAAGATATTTAACATTATAATAAAAATACTCTTTCATGACTTTACGAAATAATCGATGGTTAGGCTTATAGTCTATAAGTCTAGCTTAAAATATGCCCTAATACTTTTTCTGATTTGTTTAAACGGGACAGCCATACATACCTAGACAACAGCCATGCTGCAGTAGTCGCTTTGACGCTTCACTAAAGTGACTGAATGGGTACTGCAGTGATAATAGGATCGTTCACCCTATTTTGAGTTACATTGGCCGAATGGCACTGACGTCACCGTTAGCTTATTATTGGCTACCGTTAAGTCACTTTCGCTGCGTGGAAGGAAACGGGATGTTAGTTAATAAAAGCTAAATGTACTGTATATCCAATAAAATAACAGCAGCGGCAAAGTAAAAGTCAATTGAACGCGTGACATTAATCGCTGAGACGAAAGTTAGGTAACGCCAACAGGACAAGAAAAAGTGCGCAGTTGGCTAGGTAGTTGGGCCTATCTATAAAATCATTCCAGTTAACCTAAGGTCGATCGCTTGCTCTTTTTTATAAAGCAACACGGAATAGGCGGTATGGCCTAATATTCCGCGTTTATCAGTGAGCTTTAAATTTAGCCCATTAATCTTCACTGCTAGCCTATAGACTGATTGAAATTTTCGTAAATCGTGGCATTATCAGAATTATGAATCGTATCGTTGCTATAATCATTTTGCATGTATTTTATTCTTTTTGAGGCAGAAACAAGGTCCAGCTCTGCGTTCAGTGTCGTTCTCTTCCGAGACAGGCGTACGACTTGACCACTAAAGTATGACGACCATTTTCTCATTGATCTGCATCGTCGTGGGCGTGACTCCATCTATCATCATCGTCAGCGGACAGCTTGCGAGCTTGAACAGCTACCGAGACGACGTCGCTGACGTCTACGCGTTGTCTAACTGTCGGTATGGACGCTGTGCCGGCCTGACGTATTCTTCGCCCGTTGGACGCGACCACAACCGCCGCTTGTATGCTGTTGACACCAGCGCGAAGTCATTCGGCGGAGACGACTACAACGACAACGATGATAAAGCCGTTGGACGCACACGACAGCTCGAGGAAGATCGTCGGATGATGACGTTCCCGTACTGTTTGACCACCAGCGTCGACGAATGCCGCTCGCTTCTTCGTCGGCTGGAACGACTTCGACTGAGAGCAAGAGAAGTCAGCAAGCGGAACGTGGTGGTGACGCGGGTGGACGGAGCAGCCCTGGTCAGACTCCTGGGCCGTCGACGTCGACGATCTACCGACACCCGCGGTGGCAACCAGAGAACATCAGGAGAAGCGACGACGAAGACTCGAGCTGTGCGATCGGGCAACGCAAATGCGGCGTTCGAAGCCAACCGGCTGCTTGATGAATATCGCGCGTGGAGGAAGGAGAACGGGTACGGACGCAACTACGCTCGCTGGGGACGTGCTTCGGCGACAGAGAACGCGGAAGACGGGGCGGCACATCATCACGGAGGCACTGACGTCAGCAGCGAGAAGACAACGAACAACAACAGCACCAACGCGGTCCATCGCAGGACGCCGCGTTCAGTCGTCGTAGAGATCGAACCCGAGGAAGAGTTGCCCGCCAACGAACGCGATATGCTCGATACTTACCTGGCGTGGCGAGAGATCAACGGATACGGAACGCTAGCTGGACGCTGGGGATGAAGCATCTGAGAACTGACGATGGCGTCCACTCCACGTACATATATTTCGTATAAATTAGAAATTCAGAATATAGTCTTTATGCAGTCAAGTCGTTTGTTGCAGTTCTTGTTTCGGCTATTTTATGTAGGCGGCCTAACGCCAAGCTTTTGCTTGAACTACTAGGCCTATACAGCTAGTAAACATTCGTAGCACTAGTAGGCCTAAACGTTTATTGCTGCTGGTGACAAGTCAAGAAGCTACGTGTTAGCGTATAGGCCTATCTTTTGTAAAAGCCCTAAAAGTGTTCTGTATGCCTATAGCCTACAAGGTAACGTATCAGCACTGATTAGGTGAGGCAGGCTATCGGTGCAGTATAACTTCACATTTACGTATTTTTTAGGCGTCATCACTGAAAGCATCAGACCGTACGTTAGCGTGACCTGTTCGTGTCACGCTCGTTCACTGTGCTAAAGCGACGAGGGATTCAATAATGAGACACCATTTGGGGCCACACTATGTGAACGGTGTAAGTAGGCCTACTGTCGGAAGTAAAGTGGAGCAGCAGGATGATTCGTTTCGAAAATTACGTATAATAAGCCTAATATAAAATAATATATTTTATTTATCAAAATAATGCACATAAAATTGGAATTTTTCCGGACACAGTAGGTACTATCAATCACGTAGTTGCAGCAGCAAGCATTAGCGAGATGTTGGAGCCAGGTGACAAAAGTCTTATATTATGTTTTGTGTTGCCACAACCACACGTCTGTGCACGTGTGGTAGGTCTGACCAGTTTGAGCTAATAAAAAGTATAGAAACATCTAACCACATCACTTTAGCGTATCTCTCATCATTTACATCAAAAATCACGTGCACGCACAACTGACAGAATGCACAAACACACTGACACACAGATGTACGTACTATTCTATCGCACGGTCAGTGGCATAACCAGTGGATGCAGTATTGTTCCACTTTCCAAATCGTGCAGGCTTAAAATAGGAAGATTTGTAGTACTTGTGGATGTGCCTGCATGATTCTCAGATAGCCTGCAGGTCATATGTGTTGATGAAAGCCTAGGCATGTAATAAGATTACTTCGCGGTCCTGACCTTACAGTAATTGGCTTTCATTTAAAGTTTCTTTTCGTTAACTTTCCGTTTCGGCCACATGCCATAAACTAAGCGGGCTATCCATTAACTTCCTTGAACATAGGCCTACTTTATGCACCAGCCTTTCTGGATCAGTATTTGCATTTTGACACTAATAGGCCGAACGTTACGCAAATCTGTTTTATGTTTCGTGTTTATTTTCTACTACTACAACTTGCACCACATTGTAGACGTATCAAAACTCTGGAAACCAACAACGCAATTCATTATTCTCCTGCAGACTCATTAATTTTCACCCGGGTTCACAACCTCTTGGACAACGTCGACGTCTTCCTCTTAACATCGTGCTTCTCAGGTTATGCCACAGTGCAAAGTCGATCGTCATTTTGCAGGTAATTTCGTCACACAAAAGTTCGCACATAGTAAACAACAACGAGAGAACTGCTTACGGACGCCACGCGCGAAATAACTGTGCCACGTACGTGTATACTCCGCTAAGATACACAGTATAAGACCCGCACGACAATCCCGAAGCAAGTTAATTATCATCAATCTACCTCATCCACTAGCTATAGTATATCCTGCAGCATACTTCGCACACATTTCGCAGTCACAATCGTCCGTCGTTTGCTTACGTTTTACAGCGGTTTCGTCGTGGAATGCGTAGATTGGGTATCGGGACTGTTCCGTTTCCTATAAGAACTTTCATTCCCAAGCCATCAGCTCTACCGGACGAGACAGGATTGAAACGGGGAAAATAAATATGTCAATACAGTAGGTCTATGGCACGCTATTGGTAATGTGTGCTTTGGTATAGTATTTAAGGTTAGTGGTCGGCTTGTACTAATTACAAAGATAGGCTCATAAATTGTTAAAGGCCGACATACAGTTCCTTACAGGTTGAGATATTATAGCCATATACTTTTGTATTAATCTTGAACTGAAATCTTGAATAACTGACGTCAACTAATTTCTTAAGCAAAACCAGCACAAAATCATCACAAACAAGTGGTCATAAAATGCCTTCGTTAAGTTCATTTAGAAAACAGGTTTCATTTGTATTCTAGAAAATCCGGGCGTGAGGAGCTCGAATAACATACGTGTGCTTAGACCACCCTGCAACCCTTTGGCTAAACGGTTCTTTTAGGATAGTGGGACCAATGCAGAGAAGTAACGAGTGGTCCCGGTGACCAACGGTCCAATAGTCTATAATTGTTTAAATTCAATAGTCAGATGGCAGCAGAGAGAGCAAGAGGGAGAGAGAGAGAGAGAGAGTATTTATTTGCCAAAAACATAAAATACAGCACAGTGTCAGTTATACGACAGCGGCGGCAGTGTCGGCACGCGTTGTTGCTGTCGACTCACTGACGGATGCTGACGTCACAGGGCTGCTGCTGCTGCTGCTGTTATGACGCTCCGATGACGTCGTACTGAAGTCAATCGCTGGAGGTTCAGCCACCAAGGTACCCGTAGAGGACGCCCGGCCGCCGGCGCCCCTAGACTCACCCGAGGCGACTGCTCGTGGAGATCGGCCGTGATCGGTTGTACTGCCGGACTTGACAGCGTTGCCGTCGCGTGCTGGCGGCGACGCCGACGAGTGAGCAGCAGCCTGGGCCTGAGCCGAGGTAGACTTACTACACGTGAGATGATGCGCTTCCCAGTGACGATGCTGGCAGAACGTACCGCAGTAGCGAGCCCGATGACAGCCACTGCACGTCTCGTACGCCTTCCGACCGCAGTTCCAACAGTTCTGAACCCATAGTACACGTATGATAGTTGGCGCAAATAAACATTTATTGCACTAATAAACGTTTATTACTGCTGGTGGCAAGTCAAGCAGGTACGAGTTAATAAAACTACCTTTTTGTAATAGCCCTCAAAGAGTGAACTTTAGTGTCCAGGGCAAAGTGACAGCATTGGTTAGGTAAGGCGGAGTGAGTTATGGGGTGTTTACACGATCCAGCAAACGTTCAGCAAACTTCCAGCAAATGTATTCAAAATACACGTGAATTGCTGGACGTTTGCTGGATCGTGTAAACACCCTATTAAACATTAGCTTATATTGCACATCAACGCCAGAACAGCAAACGCTGCATTTTTTATTAGTACTCTGAAAAGAGAAGTATCTTGAGTTCTAAGACGCACACACCGAAAGTTAAGTCAGCTGCATAGCAGTTTCACGCTAACTTCTATAACCTACAAATGAATTACGTCTACTAGGTCCGGCATCGTTTAAAACTTGCAAATAGTTAACTTTACAACAGTTCATGATCAGTTAGCATTTTAATTCAAGTAAAAACTAAACAAGAGTACGTAGTGTTGTCCAGTTCTCACAAATGTACTGAGACGCAATCAGTTAATGATCCTCACTGTCTCGTAGACAGATTGCCTTGTAGTCTTGTAGCCTGCCTACAATCATATCTCTTACGTTCTTTCTGGACTATCATCGTTGACCCAAGGAGCCCTGGATTAAAATCCAAGACTCCTTGGTTAACCACAGATCTAGCTGAGTTGGAGAGCTGTCCACAGGCAACAGATATTTATGGAGTTTATAGATTACGTTTTCTGTCAATCCTTAAAATTTCTCAATAATTAATCACACCTAATACAATCAATTGTGCAATCCTCTTACTCCCAGATCACTCAGTCGCACGCTATCTAAGGCAGGAAGTGAAAACTGACCTCTGTAGAATCTTCCTGGCTGTTGAGCAGAGCAAATGCCTCCTGGCGCGCCTGTGCGCGGACCTCGTTGACGACCTTCTCGAGACGAGCGCGCTCTGCAGTTACTGCAACGGTCGCTTTGACCTCTGCCGCTGTAACCGCTCGGTGTAGCTCTGCCACCGCCTGACGTTTCACCTCGTTCACTGCCTCCTCTACACACATACCCAACCCAACCGCCGAATGCACATACACGTGCACTGAACAACTTGTACAATAATCGACTTCACGCTACCATGAGACAAGGACACTGGTCTACTGTGTCCTTGTGCATGATATGTACAGCAAAAAAAATAAACGACAAGTTCGTTGCTTGTCACCAATACCTCATCGATTAATTAGCAGCAATCCTGACCCTATACCTCAGCCTATTTACGGCGGCGAACAAACACCATGCAGACATATAGGTTACGCACGAACTAGAGAAGTTATGGAATGTGACTTAGGACGCTGTTGAAAATTGAAACTGTTCAGAAACTGCTGTTGAATTTTATCTATTTGTCCTACTGACACTTACGATTTTATGAAAGTAAAAGATAAACGTACAAGAAGTAATTGCAAAAGAAATGATGACTTACTGTAAACATCTCACAACGCCATAGCTATCAAACAGCGCAACAGATGTCAAATACATTGAGAAAATACGCTGATTATAATCCTCCAGTGGAGGGTGATCAACCTAATGGCAGCCTGGCATTGTATACACACTAACAACCAATGAAAAGTGCAAAAGCAATCAGCCTATAAAGTCTACTGACGGCAAAACAGCGCGTACGAAAACGTCATCACACCTGCTAGCTGACGAATCTGCAAGACTTGGATATCGTCAACAGGTCTAGAGCCGTTAGTGGTAGCACGACTGAACGTGAGACCGTCTGAGGCAGCGGCAGCAGCACTGCTGCTAGCAGGATTCGGTCCGTGATGTGCCTGCAGTGCAGCGGCGGCACGGTCACGACGACACTGATCCTTGAGAGTCAGCATCGCTCGACGACATCGATCCACCATCGCGCCGACCGACTGTAAAGTCTACAGCACCAACACGTCATCATCCAACTACTGGCTGATGGCAGGTAAACTAACTACCTCATTCAGCTCAACTCAGTCTTCCATTCCTCTGGGGCATGGCAAATCGAGTACCGCTCTGTCTGACTGGGGTTACTGTATGGTCGCATATGGCAGGTGACGCTCTGTAACTCTGAGATGAGTTTCCTATGCAGAACTATACCCACTCTTTAACTTTTTTGTCAATACTGCGTAAGCGACAAGTGTAATTATTCATTTTATGCTCCGCCATCCGCCGGTAAATCGAGCAAAAACAAAGTACAAAACCACAGTTATTCGTGGTCTAAAGGTAAAAACTGAAGGCTGTCCAATGCTCAGTGTTAAATGAGACCAGAGATATAGGTACAATGCAGTCTGGCGAGATATAGCGGGTTCGCAGGTGACGTTTGTCATAAATCCACTGGCAGACTAATACTACCGGTACTTTCCGTCAGGCAGGCGGTTAGTTTCCCAGCCGTAAATAAAGCATCACAGTTCTTTGGCGGGTAATAAATTCTACAGCCGGGATGAAACTGGCACGTGTCAGTGACCAGTGATCGACTTGCCCAGACAGCTGTTATGTGACAGCGAGAAAAAATAAAAGTAAAAAGTTGGGAGCTGAACTCACGACATCTTATTCACGAGTTCGACGTCCAGATACAACGATCGATAACTTTCGTTTATAAAGACTGATTTTGATTAGTTACCTTTGGGTTCTTGACCTGCAGATGTTGCTCTCGCTTACTTACTTGCTTATCTATTTTGTTTACTGATCAGAAAAAGTTGTATGAAGCGTACATTGTCAATTGCTTGCCATTCGTCTTCAGCGTCAGTCGAGTTGAGATGCGTGTCCGGACGCCGCAGACCTGAAATAACATCATTCAATGATCAACACTCAATCAAACGTTTTCACTTCGCTATATTGTCCAACGCACTAAAGGATTTTTTTTCTAAAATGTATATGCGCTGCATAAATCTACGTTTTACTTCACTTCAATTTATTAACATCTTTACAGCCCTGAGATAGACGTAAGTTCACTGTAGGATACTTCACGCTTAATTGTTTATGTGTGAAAAAAATAAACAGATTATTATTTTTCATGAAGCATTTGCCACCAAAATTTTCGTCATTTAATTATGGCTACATAATAGCATCAGTCAGGCATCTCTCTCATTCTAGTCGTAGGCCTAAGTCTTAACACTCAGCTTGTCTTCCAAAAACTGAGTTTATTGTACGATAATATCTGATAATAAGTGTATAAGATGAGTACAGAATACTTGTTTTCAGTTCTTTATAAAGATTGATTTGGCGCCAGAAATGAATATGTGAAAAAACGTGCTTCAGCATTATCCAAAAGCTTTCTCAGTGGCCTTCTCTCGGTCGACAAAAGTAAAAAAAAGAGAGCTAACAAAAGTCGATAGAAACATTAAATAACAACAATAATCAAACGTTTCAATTTTCAATGTAGTGTGGCAACATAAACGGGCACATATCTTATAGTCAATAAATCTACTCCACTGCTCCACTCAGTAACGAGTAACGTGGATTAGACAGGGTCGTTAGTAATCGATTGAAGTTTTCTCAAGCATTATATTTAATTTCTCAAATTTTACGTCTTTTGTAACATTTTTATGCACACGTGTAAATTAAATATTGTAACCAATAATAATTAAACCATTTTGTTGAAATAATCTGCACAAAAGTGACTTTATGTCGCAAAACGTTAATGTGACAGACTTATTCCCATTAAAAATGCAGTGACCACAATTTTGGGAGTTAAAAGCTCAAATAAGAGAATTTGATTGTTTTTCTTTTTTGTGCTTATAGCGGCTTATGAAACATGTTTTTGAGCTATTAACCGTCACTATATAAGCCCATAGGTTTTTTTTACTGTTGTACAAGAACCTTCCCATTAAAAATGCATTACGGGGGTTAAAAATTGGGGAAAAATAGGAAAAGGGGTCATCGGATTTTCACCCCAAACAAACTCGATCTTACTTTTCAGGCCCGAAATCACTGTGCAAAATTTCATCAAAATCGAGTCAAAATTGCGGCCGTAGGAGAGCGTACAGACAGAAGGACAGTGTGATAGCAAGTGATTTCATAATCTGTCTCATGCTATGCTATAGCAATGGGACAGATAATGACAAAGAAGACGAGTGTGGAGCGGATGACAGACCGATGGTAGGTGCTGTGGCTGACGTGCTGGCGGTCGACTGTGCGTTGTGGTCGACACTGAGATCCCGCACTGACGAAGACGATGTCGACGCATCATCAGGACGCTGGCTGAACACCGCAGACAGCGACCCGTGATGCTCGAACCCCGGCAATGCCGGACCGGCCGGTCCTGACGGCAGCTGGATCGGCCGTGCCGGGATGTCAATGTGTAGACGCTTGATGGCCGGGTTGAACAAGTCAAGCTTGAGATCTATCGGACTATCGCTCACTCTGCACGACGTAAAACAACGCAGTATAGAACGACGCTACTCGATCGCATTTGTCCCGTTCAAAGACTGTAACAAACTGGACACGTCAATTGTCGGTAAGTTGGTCATTCAATCCATGCATCAGCATCAGACGTCATTAGTCTAATGTTCTTACGTCTTATACGCATGGCTGATGAAGTTTCTAAATAAAATTAATATTGTTATTATCAGAGCCGTAAACAGAAAATTATTTGCAGAACAAGGGATTTAGCTGCGTTTTGGATCACCCTAACAAGTTAGGTGTACCATAGATAAATATATTATAAATATGCTAATGATAATGATACTTTTAATAGTTTTAATACTTTCAGCTAATAGTTCTAATTTCTGCTTATGGCACGGCAGGCGAAAAATTCGAAATAGTTTAGTTTTGTTGTATTGAAGCAATATACTAGTAAATTTGTTTTTTTTTATGCTCCGGCATAGACTTGTTCCACTTTGACACCTAACATGTTAGAAGTAGGCCTTTCAAAACGCAGCTATTTTTTTCTATATAACTTATCGAGCGAGCTGAGTAGTGGCGCACGTGAAACATACTGCATGAAAATAGAGGAAAATAGGAACAGAGTGACCGAAAACGAGTTCTGGTGCATTTTCAGCTCGAGAAATAAATTATGATGGGTAGCAAGTTAGAGCAATTCAGTCTATTTTGGACGTTATAAAATTTCTTTTATGCTGGTGGGTGCTTTAACATCGAAGACACCCCGCTTGCTTCGGATATGGCCTTGGTTGTTATTACTACCAGAGCATGACGTGTTGTCCAGCTGCACGATCTAAGGCAAGAATTACGCAAAAATAACGGGATTATAGCTGTTGATGTTGTTTGATCGTGCACTGTAAATAGTTCAGAGTGAAAGAGAAATATTCAAAGAGACAAAGGGGAGAGGAAAGCAAAGCGCAACTGCAGTGGCTGGCTACGTCATTATGACGTCACGGCGCACCTGTCGAACGGGCGCTTGCCGTTGGCGTTGAGGTCGAGCGCTGCGTTGTCATGGCGGGGCAGCAGAACGCCCGGCACGAAGCCGCCCAGGTACCAGAGCCTCTGACGCTGATCTGCCAGCCCGGTGGTCGGAGTCAGTGCTGAGTCGTCGCCCGGGTGTGTGGTCGCCGTGCGACGTCTGTCGGCATCGAGCCCTGGTGAGGCCGGAGAGACGCAACGGTTGCTTGACGTCAACTCCTGCTGAAGTAACGGCAGGTTCGCCTGCAGTCAAAAACAATCATTACTTTCATAGACCTAATCCGCGACTGATTATCCTCACAATCTACAGACCTAGACACTTTCGTATGTACAATGTACATCCCATGCAAATAAAATCTTCTGTGCTAACTTAATAATAAACTGCAGGATGTTGCTATTAGCAGTAATAGTACTATGAAAAAGCTACCGTTAAGACGAAATTTAACAAAAACACGCAAATAAGATATACAATATATTTAAGATGACTAAAAGCTAAAACTATAAAAAAAAACAATCACTAGACTATGCACGCATCCGACGTGACGTCGTGTTAGCAAGGTGCAAAAACATAAAACAGAAAAAGAAAAGGTGGCTGAGAGGCTCTGAAAGTGCGTGGTAAAAGATGACGGATGGTAGCAGTATGCAGACCTTGAGGAACGGAACGACGAAAGGTCGGAGCGGGAAGTTGGTCGCTTCCTGAAGTCGTCTGTGGAATTCCTCGGCGCTCAGCTGCGAGTTCTGCGAGCAACAACAACAGACAGAGAGAGATGCTCTAGAGATGTCAGACGGAACTGTGCCGCGGCTACACGTCACAAACAGATGCTGCTGCTGCTGCTGCACCCGCTCTCCCGTCACCTCCACACCTCGCCCCCTCCTTCTCACTCC
>Ga0056128_1001702_pt1 | contig 25168 bp, 11 predicted proteins | sample WorMetLIZISLAND2_FD_71113 | JGI IMG/M metagenome (GOLD analysis project Ga0056128, IMG submission 71113) | Marine gutless worms symbiont microbial communities from Max Planck institute for Marine Microbiology, Germany - Olavius geniculatus... ... | reverse complement strand
GACTCAGCGAAAGTTAAGCCCTAAGGTCTAAAGCTATCTTTTCCATGCAAATCGAACCGACTTTAGCCAGGTTAGTTCGGCTCAGCTTTGGTCTAAGTAGGTACTTTTGGACTCAGCGAATCGCTGACTTGCTCAGCGAAATCACTTCACCTTTTGACTTTAGTAGGTACTTAGACCGAAGTTTAGACTCAGCGAAAGTCTCAGCGAAAGTCTAAGTCAAAAAGTGAAGTGACCCAATGATTCCAATTGATTCGTTATACAGCAACGTAAATTCTGAGTTTATATGACTGCAGACTGCAGAGCAGAAAAGTGCCTGCAATAAACTGCTATAAATGCGCCTTGAACCAACAACAAAGAAGAACCGACTGTGTATCCGATAATAATAAGGACTGAAGCCAGACAATCAATCACATAGGCACGTGACAGCTGCTTATCACGTTTTTCACCACACTGTTAGTCTGCAGTAAACAAGTAACTCTCTACCTAAATGACTTATGAACGGCGCAAGACAGCACGGCTATTATTACCTGAGCGAGAGGTAAAAAGTAGGCCGTTCTTGACTTTCTGTCTGATTGTAATTCATAACGATTAAAATTAGAATACTGTGCCATTCCAGTGACGACACAACGTACGGCCATCCGCCCAGAGCTGCCCAAACCTAACCCCTAACTATGAGCGTTGACCTTTTGAGAGGAAAATAGGCACACCGTTTAGTCGTGCTCTGGGAGACGTTCGTACAAATTTTGGTCTTTTTGTGTCTTTCAATAAAGTTAGAAGAGAACAACGGAGAGAAAGACAGACGGAAATACGGGCAAGCAAGACCCATGCTGCAGCCCATTAAGACGGCCGCACGACACATATTCGGTGACGTCTACAATTCCAACGGTTTATTACGAAAATGTGCTACATAAAGTTACTTTTGACATTTGACGTCTGACATACAGAACACAATCAAGTCCAGTTAACGAACCTTTGACAGGGCGCCGGCGTCTGCCTTGTGGTCAAGCAGCAATTGTGCAATCTCAAACTCGTTCTTTCGTGCCGCAATGTGCAGAGCTGTATATCCATTCTGTCGCATCCACATTCGCCAACAAAATGTTACCTAACTTAATTATTTTTTACACAGTTCACTCTGCTTTACTGCAGAATTCTATTAGAAACTGATATATAGACTACTGAAGATTTTTGTGAGCCACTGAAAGCAAATTTTATTTAACCATCACAATTACTATCAATGATCATCATCATAATCCAGTGCCACAGAGCCGTGTGTTGGCCCTGGTTGACGTCTTTCTTGTGGTTTATATTGAGTCCACACTGTGTACATGATCTACAGAAACTTTTTACAATCTCGGAAGTGGCATCTAAGCTAATGATACCGCAGCACACTATGCGGCCATCCATTAACCGCGTAAGCGAACAGCTGGACCCGCGGTTTGCAGCCAGCAGACAAACCACCGCCCCAAGCAGTCACACTAAGCCTTCACCCCATAGCCTGTAAGCTGCTACTCATTTCCCATTCCGCTGAGGATAATAACAAAAAATATACCGTAATGAGCAAAGTTGATCAATGTCGTGTGGGTTACGTCGTGTTAAAAAGAAGGCAAATCCACCTGTGCGGTAGCGCGTGGTGACGCGCGATGTTGCAGTAATAGTCGTACGACGTTGTAGTGTCCGTAATGGGTCGCAATGTGTAGTGGTGTGAGGCCGTACTTCGCCAGTACATCCACATTGACGTCACCCTGCCTCAGCAGCAGACGTGCCACCTCTGAGCTGCCATACTTAGCCGCCAGGTGCAGAGGCGTGTAGCCTTTCTGTTACCATAGCACGTTAACAGTCCGTTTAGCATAATCATCACTAGACTAAAGACGATCGAAGTCATGATACAAATTCATACCGTCTGCTGGTTGTTGCCTACTACCGAGTTTCCCACTTTTTTAGTTATTATAATTTAAATGTACACAGAATTAATGCATGTCTCACCACTTACAGGCCTGTTTTCAGACACGAAGCTTCGTTTACGGTTGGCTGATGTCGTCGTTTTGCTGTTACCACCATGCCATACTAGGAAATTTTGGTGCCTAACAGTTCAGTATAGAGTTAGCATCTACTGTACATCATCCTATAACGAATAATGTAAATTTATTCTGGATGATGCTAAGTTAAAATATTACATCACGTTTTATGCCCGACAACACAAATTATTTTTTCATTTTTGTTTAAACAGCCAGTATTTTTGCAGTTACTTCAGGCCAGGCTCGGTGCATTTTACTGTGATGTAGTCGTATCAAGACAGCTTTTTTCATGTCATGATTAACATAAAATTCCCTACAAAACGTATATTTCAGATTCCTATATTTGGAAAACTAACAGAATGACGCCGTTATGTAAGATAATTGTCGAACGACCCTCGTACAACGATATTCGAAACTGCTTAACTAATTTGCATCAACGTATATGCTTTGACCACGCTCACCCTGGTGGTTAGAGAGGTGGTTACACCGTGGTCTAGCAGTAAGCGGGCGATGTCGTCATGACCTTCCTTGGCGGCAATGTGCAGCGGTGTGTAGTGGTCATTAGTGATGACATTGAGTGAAGCACCTCGAGATATCAGCAGTTTAACCACATCCACGTCACCGACACGAGACGCTATATGCACCGCTGTCTGACCGTCCTTCAGACACACACAGTCCAGTTCACTTACTGCAGCGCACGTCCGATCAGCTTTTCTTTGCAAAACTACAAGTACATCGGTACTGGGTGTCGTTTTCTTATTATACTTTTATAGTATTATATTCACGAAGTAACATTTAATCATCTTTTTAAAGTTATTTAGCACAACTGCCTGTTTTTGGTGTGATTCTGTTCTGTACGACAATTTGCATTTCCACAACGTTTTTTGGTAGTTCTTAAGAACTATTTGTTGGCGATGCATATTCATCAGAGTAATTTACTTGTTGAACAGTGTTGTTCAGTAGTTGATGGCTGTGTTTCAATCAATATCACAACATTATTAGGCACGTGATGCACTACAGCCAATCACAAACACTGATTCTATTGGTTGGTTGTTAGAACAAAAAGCCCAACTGTCGCTAGGATAGCTGACCAGACTGTCAGTGACTTTCAAGCTCATCCAAAATCCATGATTTTTTATCTCATCTGAAAGAGCGTATGCGATTTCCTATTAATGATTAATTGTAACCTAGGCCGTATCACTTACCGTTTGCGAGATATGGCCACTTATAGCTTTAAACATTTCATTAAAAATTGCGACCAAACCGCTGCAGCTAGAGACATGATTACTATTGACAGCCTATAGAAAGTCGCCAACGCCCTATCCGACGGTACAATCGTTGACTCCCTACGACTTACCGTTTAGCCACAATACATCCGTGACAGACAGACGGACGGAAGAACAGACGAACGACGATCATACCTTAAGCTCGACCGTTGGGTAAGTCCGGCCTACGAAAATTCCAGTTCCAACCTAAAACATAGCGACTCGCCAGCTGAACAAAAACCGAAAGTAGTAGAAACTTAAATAGCAGTTTAACGGCTCAACAATAGCCACATTATCACGTGGCCATACACGTTGGGTTACGGTACAGTACTTAGGAAATAATCACAGTAACACAACGCTTTCGGTCTTTGCTTCTGCGAGCCTAGTCGCCTAAATAAAACATCCTCAAATTTCGGTTGGAATGCGTCGCCTAAGTCGAAAAAGATCGTGCTAATGACTGACGTCGTGTGTGGTCGCGTCGACGTGGGCACCTGGCGTCGCGTCGAGAACCAGCTGGACGACTTCCGGCTGACCGCATCGCACGGCGTAATGTAAAACAGTTTCACCGCGTGACGTCACGGCGCTGACGTCACAGCCGCCCTGTCTCAGCAGCTCGGCCATTACGTCAACGTTGCCGACGAACGCACCGATGTGCAGAGGCGTTAGACCCGCCTATACAAAACAGCAAATAGCATAATTATGCCGCGGTGCAACAGCAACGAGCGCCAAAGTAACTTAGCACTAGGTGAAATTGCTTGCTTGTTTTTGCCAGCATAAGACTCATGGATTGGCTGCAATTTGTAACTGCATGTTTCGGATGCGGGTTTGGACCCCCAAATCTCCCCTTTGCCTGACAGTCAGAAACCCCATCTAACAAAATGTGTCACTGGACCCCACAAGCATACCTGCCAAATGGCATCTTAATCCGTCGAAGGGTTCAAGGAAAGTGCACAAACGTGGCAGACAGACAACAGACAACCGACAGAGAGATCACGCTACAGAGAAATGTGTAGAAATAGGCGGAGTCGCTCGCGCTGCAAAAGCCATTCCGCCTAATAATTACTGGCGACGGCATATTATGCAGCCGTCCTAAACTAAAACTTCTAAACTAAAATTTCTGAAAAATGGCAAACCGATAAACTAATTACTCCCTGCCTCAAAGAACGTTAACACGAATTTTGGTCTTCCTAAGCTTTTTTGTTGACGAGTCAGCATTTCGTAAGGAACAGACACACGGACAGACGGGCGAACAAGACCCGTAATGCGGCCTATTAGGACGACCGATTAATACTAAAATCAGCCATGTCACAGCTAAAGATAAGATACAAATGTAGCGCTGAAAAATTACAGCAAACGAACGAGTCAGCCAAACTGCGGCGTCAACCCATTTATTAAGTGCTGAAATGCGACATAATTATCTTCATAACTGTTATAATTCTGTCGATGAATGAGGCTATTAGACATGTTATAGCATTCACTTTTATTTATTCATTATATAATATGTATGCAGCAGACACACAGTGGCATAATGTGCATACAAACGCTGAAACACTTAACAGACCGTAAATTAACTTGTTCAAAAAAAGCAAGTGGATTGTAGACTTGCAGGCTTCCTGAAGAGAAAAGTTTGAGCCAAGAAGTAGGTAAGTAAACCTACCTCAGTCGTAGCATTCATCTTAGCACCATATCTCAGCAGCAGTTGGACTACTGCAACGCGGTTCTTTTTGCATGCCACGTGCAACGCCGTGAAACCATTCTAGCACAGAACAACATTCACAGCATCATTATGTTTATTAGGGCGATACATAAATAAGTGGAACATACATGCTTTACATGGATCAAGCAATCTGGACAGTTACAAAAATGACTGGCCTCGGTCACTGCAGTGAACGGCGGTCGTGTTGAATACCGGATCACAATGACGCTAACCGTTTCCAAAACTATCCAATTTCCCAATCTCCATAAAACACATATGTTCCACTTTTTACGTGCTCGCTGAGTGGAAAAAATCTGCCTTGGTTAAATTGGTCTGTGTAGACTGTGTTGTGCTCTCCGCATGCCACTAATTTTGGGCTATACCAGCCGACTCACGGCACAACAAGACATGGCGTCCTCGACTAAACTACGTGGACTATGTCGAAAGATTGACCAGAATGAAGACCGACGAACTGGTGGAGATGTCACAAGATAGTAAAGCCTTGAGTGAACTTGTGTCACGTGCGTTGACCCACAAACACACGACAAAAAAGGGAGATTTTGTGTTGCACACGCCAAGAAATACTTCTTGAAAAACACATAACTTATGTGATCATCTAGTTGTCAACCAACGGTCAACAAAACCGAAAAAAACTGCATTAAACTTACTATACAAAAACACAAAAAACACACAAAAACACGTACGAGTGCTTTGGCGTCAACGTCACACTTGAGTTGCAGTAGAGCTTCAGCAGCTTCCGTATTGCCATAGTGAGCGCTGATGTGTAGTGGCGTCAACAGGTCCTGAAATTTAGCATCGAACAAACAATCGAAATTCATTTGAAATAAATCAATAAGTCAATACTGCCCGCGAATTTTTTTCTTCTTTTACTTAGAAAAATCACATCCATTCCACGGCAACCTAAGATTTTGTCTTCAGCTCAAACCAGGCGAGAAAAATATAAAAATGCGTCTGTTTGTGAGTTGGTAACAGTTTCAACTTTTGAACAATTTGCTGAATGTTATGCTTAGCAGAATTACTGACAGTTCTGTCCTGCGATAATTTTCCTAATTTAGATATCAGACGAAAACGTTAGCACTCAGGTGTATTTTTAACTTCTCGCGATAATTCTTTCTATCCAATACGGATCTGGGGTCTAATGTTGATGATGATGCTGATGATGCTAACAATGATGGCTAACCTGTGTGACGTCACTTGCAGCGGCGCCGCGCTGCATCAGCAGTCGTACAGTGTGTGCGTGGTTGCCCTGTGCAGCCATGTGTAACGCGCACAGGCCGCTGCGTGTACGAACGGACAGGCACGCGTCGTGTGACAGTAACAGCTCCGTCACGTCATTGTGTCCACTGCGACATGCGCAGTGCAGTGCCGTCAGACCATCCTGTAATACGATTACAAGTAATACACGGTATAATAATGTACATGATATCAATATATACAAATTAAAACAGTGGAAATTATTAACTTAATCGTAAACAATATTAACGATCAATGACGTTTCAATCGTTAAGATTTCGATTAAAGCCACGCCAATAACAATGTTATAAAGTAGATACAATCGCATCATGACAAGCACCTGATATCGTCTCAATCGTCTGTTTTTTTTTTGAGAAAATTTCAACACTTCAGTTCAGTTCGCCTCTGAGAGCTTATAGCTCAATAACTAAAAACAATTGCTGAAGAAAAGTGCATTTTCTTTGGCAGTTACCAATGTTATCTCTTAACCGAAATTAATGACTAATTTATCGTTAATGTCTATAAAGTTAACTATTATCAAAATTTTAATCGTTACCAGCTGTAACAATAATATAGTTAATATAAAATATAGCTGTAATATCAGCAACAGGCAATGCAGGTAACAATCTTGCAGTAAACGTTATAAACGTATTTTTACAAAAAAAAGTTCACGAAAGCACGTTTTTGATTTTTTTTCTTATTCCACCACGGTATTTTTAATAAACGTTGAACGGTTAGTGTCAAAATGACAGTGATTTAACGCATTATCTAAGGCTACACAAAAAGTCAACGGGCTAGCGATAAAATAATACCGGCTATCAATGTTTACTTTCACTGGACCCTATAACGTAGATTTTTGACACAACAAAAATCCGACGAATGTGAAAAATAAATACCCTGAAGCGATGGACTGAGTCAATATGGAAGTAAAAAATAGGGCGCGTTTTTCAATGAACGTTGACAAATGTTGTTTGTACTTTTTTCGTAAGAACGCGTTTGTACAAGGTTTTTAATTGTTGCCAACATTTTTACATCTACAGCATATTAAATACGCTATACATATAGCCTACAAGCAATGCTAAGTTTTTAGCAATTTGTAAACAATTATTTTCGATCATGCACACAATTTATTCATAAATAACGTAATGTCAATACTGCGACTAACTAACGTAAAACTATGTATTGAAATGGCTTTGTCACGTTACCCTGGTATCACTATGGATGTTGCAGTCATTGTCGATTAACAACTTCACCATCTCAATGTGGCCCCATTTGCACGCGATATGTAACGGCGTTATATGATTCTACACAAAAACACCAAAAATGCACCATTTACTAACAACAAGCGAATAGTTCAGTTTACCGCGCGATGCACGCAGTGCATATGCCAGTCGCCACCAAAAGATGTTTCTTGACTTTATCTAAATATTGCACTTACTTACTTATTTACTCACTCATGGCTCAGAAAAAACCTTTTTTTTTCGTATATAGTGAAAAAAGTTGTTTTAATAACTGTTATGCCTAATTTCTAACAAAGGTTACTACGCAGCATTATTGTTTAAACAGCTTTGTATTGACAGTTAGCATAGTGCCTGGAATTGAATTCTAACGAAAATGACTTAAATCTCAAAAACTGGAACTGTATACGAACTACAGTAAAACGTATCCAGACAAAAAATAACACGCAATGGTTTCAATATTATTGCAATTAGTAGGCTAAATGACAGAATACCATCTAACTATAACTGCTAATCCTAACTTATTAAATAGTTAATTTTAATCAACGTGTAAAGTGTCACGCAGTTCAGACATCATCAAAACGAGTCCAAAGTTCTTGTGTGAGAAAGTTGTTTGTTTGTATGTCGTGGATGGCTGATTGCTGACCTTGTCGCTAATTCGGTTCACGTCGGCCCCGTGTTCGATCAACAGCCTGGCGACGGCCACGTTCCCGTAGTGCGCAGCAATGTGCAACGGACTGAAACCACTCTGTGTACAACATGCGAGGCAAAAAAACATCATTCATCATTCACAGTACTGGCCCATATTGGCATAGACAAATTACAGTCAGCTGCCTCGGGTGGCAGAATTTTCATGGGCAGCAAATTTTGGAAACATATTCACTATTTGCATAAAACCCACATAAATATCAGGTCACCAGACTGTTTTTTTCTGAAGGTAAGTAGTCTCTTGAAAAAACGTGCAGGGAAAGGTTAAAAAAAATAACAGCAAAAAAGAACTACAGAAATTACTCTCTTGTACTTAGGGAGCTTAAAAACCCTTGGGTGAGTAGACGTAATGTGTTACAGGTATACAGGCAATTCAACACAACTGCCTAGGGCCGGCCACCAAACATTCATTCAACATGAAGAGCTATAGGCCCAGTCAGGTTTACAATGGCAAAGGTGAAAAGGTGTCTATAGCCCATAGACAAACACCTTTCACCTTTACCGCTGCAAAGCTGTCATATGAGGTAAACGTCTAAAGGATAAGTCTGAACGCATCGCTGCTTACCTGAGTCAGACCGGCAGCGCTTTACAGGCACGTAAACAATAATAGCCGCAACAAAATGTTTTATGGCAGCTGTGGGGCAATAGCCACAATGCAGCGAGTACAGCAAAAGAACACAATCAGCTATAGCGTCTGTCAACTGAGATAAGTTTTCAACTTGTGGCTTGCAGACCCTATAGAGCTCAGCGAAAGGTAGCGACAAACGGCAAAGCTTAAAATGCTGCGACAACAATTGAAAAAGAAATAACGAATTCGCGGTCTCTTCCCAACTCGTATATACACTGTAGCCTACTGCACAAATGTGACATTCATTTGCAAATAAAAAACACAAAAACATGTTTTATACTTTTATAAAGAACATTATAAAAAAACCAAAACAAAAACCAAGAAAATGACATTAAAAAACACAAAAAACATTAATAAAATAAAAAAAAACATAACAAAAAAATATAAAAAACATTTAAAAAATAAAAGACATAAAACATGTTTTTATACTTTTATAAAAAAAACATTAAAAATGTTCTTTTTTATATCTATGCTTTACTGCAAGCTGTTTGAACTTTGACTTAGCCGCTGAGCCAGCTTTCTGGGAGTGCGCAATTGAGTTGCAGAACATGATCAAATGAGAAAAGGCTAAAAGTGCCACCGCGGAGGCAAATTTGGGTACACTAACTACTATATGCCGAAATGTTCTCATTTTCTGGTAAAAGTTACAAAACGTTATGAGACACAGTTCCGACATTCAAATACGAGTATTAATGTAATCTCAGGTAGTGCAGGAACGTTACGTAGTGCTAAATCATAACGTTGAAGATACTGAAAGAGTACCAAGCTTATAACGTCAACCCTTTTTAGATATGTGCAATACCTTGATTCGGATAATAATAATAACAAACAAACTGACACATATCAATACAAACCCGTGAATGTTCGTTGACGGAAATCTCACTCTACAACGACATAAGCAGACAGAAATAAAACAAGGCTTCTAAAAAGTTTTCAGCTAATTTCTAAAGCAAGTAGACAGAATACTTCATCGCTATAACACTTAAGTTTTAGTGCCCTTAAGCTGATATAACTCTGACAGCGCTGGCGTATTTAAACATTAGCATTTGGCAGATTACAAACTAGGGCTACTGTACCTTATGCCAGTGACGTTATTCCTTGGCCTTGGTTATATGGGTTCGGCTTTGGTCAAATATGCAAGGCCAAATCTTTGGCGGCTACCAAATTCACCTTTAACTTCCGTGAAGTGAATTCTATTTGAAGATTCGCATATAAAGTTCACGTAAACTTGAACGAAAATGTTGTCCTCAAAACTCCCCATATATCAACTTAAGAACACCACTTGAGCAGACTTTGCATTTCCAAACGCAATTGCGCCGCCTGATCGACACAAACATTTAATTAGGACTGAAATACGCATAAATCATTAAGTCATGACGTCGCAAAAAAATATTAGGCCCTATGTGTTTTCCTGACACGAAGTGTGTTCGCAAATGGGGGCCACACCACTATAACAGTACCGTTTATTCAGCACTGAATTTCAGACTATCATTTAGTTTTACATAGAGACAGACAGAACAATGAACATACTGTAGTCCGCTGCAGCAAGGACGAGGCTAGTTCGACGTCGTCCCGCTTGGCGGCGGCGTGCAGCGGCGGAAGTCGTGACGTCACAGACAGAAGTGATGACGTCATCAAAGGCGAGGTGGCCTGAGCGGCTGAGTTGGCGGCCTGTTGTAGTGCGGCTATCACTCGCTCGTGGCGCTGCTGTATCGCCACCGCCATCGCTGTAAACCCGTCCTGTACAATAACACACACGAAGCTTTATTCACCATAAACATGGTAGAAACAGTAATTAATAACAATAGATTAATATTAATCACAAACGAAGATGTTGGCAAAGTGTCGACGTGATATGCAACCGTCCGCCTAACTACAGGGTGGTCCAAAAACGGCACAAAGTTTATGGCACCATAATTTTGCAACCGTACATCACAGAGTTATGCAGTTTTCAGCAAAATGTTCTGAAAGAAATTTTTTACATGACTAAAGTCAGTGTTTAAATAGACAATTAAATATTCTTTGTTTTTACCGCTGGCAAGTGAACTATTGAAAAACAGTATTACCTTTAATGTATCTTGGTCTATAAAAACATGCCACTATTATTTTATGAATAGCTCCGTGAAACATTGGTCGATTTCAATAATTTTTGGCATGTGACATTGAAAAGCAACTTGACGTGAATGTCTGTAGTTTTGGCCACCTCACCTTAACGTTGTCACTACACTACCGTGTGAAATGCATAAGTCACAGTTTGGCCATTGACAACAAATGAATTCCTACCGGGTAGCGTATGCGTCGGCTCAGAAATTATTAACCAAATAGTGACAAACGCAATTAGCAATTATTATCACTCAAAAAATCACACGTGTCACATCATATCATCTTCATTTCAGCATGTGCTCAAAATGTCCTCCTGCAACACAAACGCAAGCGGTAGACGCTGACACCATTTGCCAACAGCACGTTCAGTAACTGCATGACTCAAGCAGCCCACTTGCCGTTGATGTATCATTTAAGTTTGTCGACTGAAAATTTTAAAATAAAGACGAAGCAACAGATTTTCAATGATTTTGCGGTCTCAGTAATTTTCTGAGCTGATGCATGCACTGCCCAGTATGAATTCATTGTTGTTAATGGTCAAACTACGACTTCTGCATTTCACAAGGTAGTGTAGTGACAACCTTAAGGTGAGGTGGCCAAAATTACAGACATTCGCGTCAAGTTTCTTTTTAATGTCGCATGCCAAAAATTATTAAAATCAAACAATGTTTCACGAAGCTATTCATAAAATAATAGTGGCACGTTTTTAAGGACCGCGGTGTCGAAGATAATACTGTTTTTGTATCGTTCAATTGCCAGCGGCAGTAAGAAATAATATTTAACTGCTGTATTCAAATACTAACTTTATTCATCTAAAGAATTTCTTTCGGAACATTTTGCTGAAAACCACTATGACGTACGGTTGCAAAATTTACGTGCCATAAACTTTGTGCCGTTTTTTGGACCACCCTGTACATTTAGGCCTACTTGCCCAGTGCAAAGTGCAACCAGAAGTTAAAACCACAACCCGCACCGGACCTGTAATGTTTTGAACTAAAAATCGGCACACCGGTCCACTTCATTATGTCATTTATGCGGCCGCCCTATAAGCCGCGTTACGTGTTGCGACCGTCTGTCTGTCCGTCACGTCTGACGTTTTCAACTTTTCACAATCACAATCACCGCCGTCGACAACTATCGTCGTCTAAACTTCATAAATACAACAGCATCTTTCACTCATAAACCAGCCGCATAGGTAGAACAGTGTGAGAGTTTATGTAAGGATAACTGAGATGTTGACGTTGGTTTTGCACCCTTGGTCACACACTGGTCCCGAAGTTTCACCATAGAATAACTAGTTCACATACGCGCCACTCAAAACTCACTGGCCGTGGGCTAAGCTGCTAAAAACGCCAGGATTAATACCAGTACTACACGTGCGTCTAGTTGATGACAATGTTATTAATCTACGGTCTTGGTCTTGATCAGGTCTTGAATGATCTCGGTCTGCGTTTCGAGAATTCGGTCTCGTTTAACAATTCAAATACAAGAATATTTTGCACCAGTGACAAAGTGCCGATGTTCGACGTGCCCTCAGCCGACTGCATGTGCGTCAAACAGCAAATTATGGCTTATTACAGCGACGAAAACATCAGGTCATAAGCCAGCAGATGTTTACGGAACTAACGGCAACAATTAGCCAGTGAGTTAACATTTACGTAGTTACGAGATAGGTCCGGAATCTACGTCTACTAAGCCCTAGTTGTATCAATATACATTTAGACACAAATTCACATACGATGACGGATGTTTGCTACTTTGTATTTGCTATTTTGTAATACTGAACGAAGTCGACATGATTTGGAATTGAAATCCAGTTTATCTGATTCATTTACGACGTACACGAATTTGCTATGCATTACATAATATGCCGTTTTTTCACTATCGTATTTTAACATTTTATCTAAAACTAAAATGCCATATGAAAAACAACTGGACTAGGCCTAAGCTAGTAAATGCTTTTCCACGTATATAGCCACGTTTTGTTACAGATTAAAGAAACCGTTTTATTTTATTTTGTGATTTTCAGCAACAGGGCTTGTTATAGGCCATAGTATTCTTGTTGCCTAAAGAATAGTATAAAACACTGGAGCAAACAACCTACAATTAAACGTAACTGAATACAAACTTGGCTGACAAAGTATGTAGATCTACGCTAGGCGACTGAAGCCTCATTAAAATACAATGGCAACTCCATACATACCGCAGTCTATGATGGCTCAGACAGAGGTAAACTTAACGGCTGGCGTAACTGGCTCAGTTTTGTTGACTACTGATTTTGTTACTTATTGCTTGCTTGTTTATTCGTTTTTTCCCGTTTTTTGTACCATAATGTCACTGAATGAGAAATAAAATTGAACACAGCCTAATAGGTGGCTTGTTGGCTCAGTGGTTAGGGTATCATTAGCTCATGCCGATCAGCTGCCACTTCCGAGATTGTAAAGCACTTCTGAGCAACGGCTAGCAGTGCCATAGCAAGTGTTGGCCTTTATCTTTTACTTTCTTAATACACACAACAGCCAGATCGATCACAGATAAAACAAAGTATAGACCTCTGTAGTGATGTCTTGACTGGCGCCGTTGGCTAGTAGGTAAGACACCACATCGACGTGGTTCTCTTGCGTTGCCATGTACAGCGCCGTAAAGCCATTCTACACAAACGTAATTATATTTATCACTATCAATATGCGATATAAATTTATTAAATTACAATCTTTATTAACTAAAGCGTTGAATAATTTCTATTCGAGGCTAGATGTTGCCGCGACGTACAATTCGTCATAAATACGAAGCTGATAGGACCCCTGCCCTGGCTCTAGGAAAGCATTTATTTCTGTCCGTAAATGGTAAACACGAAATCAACTCAGAAACCACTACACAGTGGCGTGGTCTTAGACTCAGATATACTGGGACCGAAAATTGTGGTCTTGTTCTTGGTCTGTCACTCTCATTGTCTCGGTCTCGACCTGAAGTTAAAATCATCGCAAGTTAATTCACGTGATATTCATGCACCACTCGAAACTCGCAACTTAATAGCGTGCAAATACGAATTCAATCAACAAAAAAATACCACCCACGAAAGTCGATTTAATGACCTTACTGTCAACACTTATCAGTTCGTGTTAGATGAAAAAAATATGAGTGCCGACACGCAAACATGGTCCAGAAAGCGCCACGAGGGCTGACAAAATGACGTCATTTCGTGCATTGCTGTCCGGGCTTGGTAATAGGCCTACGTTTGTAATTTGGGCTAAATAAGAGATTGTTTATTTTTGCGTTATTGAGAGCCTCGCTCACAGCATTGCAACTCGTAGCAAACATACTGCAATGATAATTATTGACTTCATGTCACGATGGCTACTACTCAGTGCGAACAGATAACAGACGGTTTAGTTCATGTTGGCAGCATACAAAAACGCGTTTACACCCAGCAATAGCGCGACCTCTGCAGTGTGAAAGTGCGAGTATATACGCACGCATCACTGCGTGCCCTCCGTGAAAATAAGGCCGTACATTAACGTAAAACACAACACTTTCAAAAAATAACCATTTTACAAGCATTTATTGTACATTAATTGTTAAGATGTTTAAGAATTCGGTCTACGTTTTTGATCGCAGCGTTGACAGTGTGGTCGTGTCTACATCGCCGCTCAGGCTTAAAAAATTCCAGTGCCTCCGGTTACAGTCTGGCAAGAAAAGTCTGAACGTAAAAATATATAGTTCTACTTATATTACATGACATTCCGAGTAATATTACAGTGTTGCACAACAGTTCATAAAAAATACAAAGCGGCATAAGTGAACAGTACCCACGTCGACTCAAGAAAAATGCTGCAGCATAACTGACTACACCAAGGTGCCACTGTTATTTTTACGCGCGAAAGCAGCTGCTACTGCTTTCAGCGCCTCTTAGCCATCGCAATTCTGTCCGTCTGTCTGTCTGTCACACGGGTGGATCAGTCAAAAAACGGTGCAAGCTAGGATCACCAAATCTTCACCGTCGGCTGTACGGAAGACTCTAGTTTCAGGAACCGTAAAGCTCTTCCATAAATTCGAAGGGGATTACCCCGAACGAGGGCGCTAAATGAGAGGAGGTGGACAAAATTTGCGACTTTTGGCCAATAAGTCGCTATATCTCGGTAATGGTGCGAGATAGGGCCAAGGTAACTATTAATCACTAATAAGAAGTCGTACACTGGCTCTCGATTGGCGCCGAATTCAATGACTTCGAATGACCTTGAAGGCCAAAATAGGGGGTTTTATGGATTTTTGGAAATTTCGGGCTGCGACACAAGTCTATATCATTCACAAAGTAAGCGCCAAGCTACTATCGTTATGCGATCCAGATAGAGAATTTGGTATTTGTATATTAACTTAGCGTGAACACCCCAATTTTCAGCTAAACTACTAAATCGGAACTGCTATAGGCTTTCGCGCGTCTCGTAAGCATTAGCTCAAATTTCTTGTTTGAATTGCTCCGTGAAACCTTGGTCGATTTTAATAATTCTTGGCAGGTGAAATCAAGAAAAAACGACACAAATGTCTAGTTTTGGCCACCTCGTCTTAATACTGTCGCTACACTACCTTATGAAATGCAGAAGTCGTAGTTTGGCCGTTTACAACAATGAATTCATACAAGGTAGCGCATGCATCGGCTCAGAAAAGATTAACTGAATAGCAACAAACACAATTGGCAATTATTGTCTTTCAAAAAGTCACACGTGTCACATCACATCATCATTATTACAGCATGCACTCAAAATGTCCTCCCCCAGCAACGCAAGCGGTGGACATTGACGCAACTCGCCAGCTGCACGCTCAACAGCTGCATGACTTCTGCTTTTCACAAAGTAGTGTAACGACAGTATTAAGATGAGATGGTCAAAACTAACGTCATTTGCGTTCAGTTTCTTTTTGATGTTGCACGTTAAAAATTACTACAATTGGCTGATGTTTCACAGAGCTATTCAGAAAATAATAGTGGTACCATTTTTATAAACCACGGTGTAGATGCAAACAGTTGTGTTTCACTAAAACTTTGAAAGCAAACAAAAACACCAATTTTTGAAGGATATAATAAAAGTTTTAGGGACGGACCATAAGCAGACGCGCAGAATTTTTTTACGTCTGAGCGAGTGGACGAGCAAGAAATGTATTCAAGACATCTAACATTGTACGATCAATCATACATGTGCCTGGCTGTTGACGTCGGCTCCGTTCTCTACTAGTGACTGTACGACGGCCAATCGACCGGCAAGCGATGCGACGTGTAGAGGCTCGTTACCTCTCTACAACGAACACACACAGTCGCAAAACACTGACCCATGTATGACGTCATTTCTGCTCTTCAGCCCGCACACGAAGAAATGCCGCCACTCACAACACTAACAGCCAATCGATCCATCAATCAATCAAAATTCTTGAAGCCAGGGCCGTCGAGAGAGGGGAAGGAAAGAAGTTTTTCTCGGGCTCCGCAATGTTTGGGGCCCCGTCGTCGCTCAAAAATATAAAGTATGCGCCATTTTAAAAAAGGAAAATTTAAAAAAAAATTCCCCAGATAGGCCCCGCGAGAATGTTTTTCCCGGGCCCCGCTGTGGCTCTCACGCCGCTGCTCAAAGCGGCCATAGCAGTTTAGTATAGAAACTAGTGCTACGTCCATTAGTAAGTGGATATTTATGCGGTTTGCACAAAATAATACAGTATAACGGCAATACCATATTAATATACATACATCGAATGCCATAAGCCAATAATATAGTGGATATTACAGGATTATGATTCAGCAATTTACACTTCATTTATTACTGCCCGCGAAAGCGACGGCAGTATCGTTTTCAGCGTCGTCACTGAGTTTTTTTGACTGCCATCAAGATAAATCACAAACCATTAAACATAACCTAATGAAATTTTTTTCACGAATATGTACCATAACAGCCTCTAAAATCCTATTACAAGGTCACGGATCAAATGTCAAGGTCGCTGGTTTTTTTGCATGCCTTTGTCTGCATGATACTGCTGCTACCCGCGGACAGTGTTTAGCCCTGAGCAAGGCCTGACAGTCTAGTTTTATTATCGTTCTACTTATTATGCGGTTAAACAATCAGCAACGCACGCCGTAACCGCGGTATTCAAAACAGCACAGAGTCTAATATAAACCTGAAAACGAAAGTGACTTAGAACGCTTGCGAAAAGGCGTGAAATCGACAATAAGCACGGTGCGGTCGTGCGTTTCCTGCGCGATCGGCGACGAAGTTCAATCGATTCTTAGCGTCTGCTCGTCCGTCGTTATACAGACCGTCCGAAACGCCGAACGCCGTTTAAGACCTACGATTCTTACGATTACAGAAATTAGCGAAACGTCGTAGGCCTATCGAATATATTGTCGCACACTAGACGCCAGACTAACTGACTGTTTGCTGCATATAAACAGGACGCCACCGCCACCACAGTTGGACGTACAGTACGGTAGCAGCAGCCAGGTATGGCATAGGGGAGAAAGAGAAAGAGTACAGGTAATGTATGGCTGTCTCAGTCGTTGACGTGCCAACAATTGCCAACGCGTCCGCCCACCAGTTCACCCGTCCGTCCATCGCTATATATACGTCAGATCGATGTTTTTAATTTCACCACAGCACGCACAGTATACACAGCCAATCAAGCATCAAACGCCCGGCGACAGTAGCCCAGACAGACATCCAGACGTGGTCTATTCTATAGGCCTCTACACATCGTCAACACGATGCAACTTCACAAAAGCCTGACCGCGTCGCACAGTCGCCGTGTAAATTCTGGGGACGGAAATAAAGATTGGAAACGATATAGACTGTGCGCAATAGCAGCAGCGATGTGAACGTGTGCGTCAATCAACCTGCATCAACAACAGAATGGACGTCACCCGTGCCGCAGCAGAATTTTGAACCACTTTATGTAAACTCTTGGCTTAAACGCTATTTTCACGTATTTAGCGTTTTGTTTCTCTGCAAATTCTCTTTCTATCTGTTGTGTATTTTTCTGTCGTTTTGATAAATAGGCCTAATCGTGTTTAAAGACTAATCAAAAACCCCGTTGTTCATTGTAGACTCCTAGATGAACTGTTTCGCAGCAATACAAGAATACAGAAAAATCACGAAAAAAGGATTTTTTACATACTTAGTACGTATTGCTGTGATGCAACCGAACGACGACTATATAGAATCCGACTGTATACGACGTAAAAGTGCTCTTCATTTAGCATTCTGAAGACCCCACTACGAGTTCGGGTGGGGAACAGTGCGCCCAACTCTTGCATATACGAGTAGTTAGAGTGCCTACACATAAGCTACACGTGCTCATCAAAATACCTGTTGGCTGAGCCAACGACAGCTTATAGGCCTACAGGTAAGCTATGCTATAGCTTGCTACGCTGCAATGACAATGACGCAAACGACCCACTGCTGGTGCTTGTTTGCATACTTACACGCGTCTATGAGTTCTATTTAGCTTCGCTTATCTATAGTCATTCAGCCGCCGCCGGCGTGCATTATTACCGTATGTATCTCACAAATCATCCCATATGCGTTGGCTGCCGATATGCATTTGTTACAACGTAGGCCTAGAAAAAACAGCAATACTTCGCTCAGAAGACATTTGCTGTTTCGCACTACTTGACGACCGGGACAAAAGAATTTTCATAGCCCTCTAAAATTTCATCGAAATACGGAATTGATTCACTATTTTTGAGTAACCTTTTCGACAGAAAAACGAACAATACATGTGAAAATATACCCTCGTTCTTTAAGGGAAAAATTATACATCCTATGGCCTTTATCGAGTTATGCAGCAGCAGTCAAACCGTCACATCCAGCTGAGATTAGGAGATTGTTAAACGTCGACTCAAAAGTCATTAGTTTAACCAAGCTTTTTAGCCAACCATATTTAAGTAACGGTTAAGCTTATGTTACGGTTGTCGTCTGTCGTCTGTCTGTAACAGATGTATTGTGGCTAAGCGTTAGGTTTTAGGAAAAAATTTTTTACATGAATAATTAGCTGTGTCTTAAACTTAGCCATGCAAAAATTCAGCGATCTAGTGCAAGGAAAACATTTTCAAATATGGGGTTGAATGTTGAGGTAAAAAATATGCGTTTTTCAAAGAAAAACTGACCATATTTCGGAAACGGTGAAAGATAGAGCCATAATTACTATTATAACAAGATAATGTTCATACGAACACGAAGTCTGCCCAATGCACTTCGATAGTTTACAATATATGTCCGTATAAATAAGTCAGCGGTTTAAACTAGTAGAAAAAAAATCAAAAGGTAATTTTAAATTGCACAGCAGCAATGTTACTGTCATCCTTCGCTATTGTTATAACTAAACAATAAATATTGTCAGTCACGTGATCATTTGACTCGCGGTGGGCGACTTCCTATGGGTGGTCCATTGTGACCATTCGTCCATCTAGTGCCGCTCTGGCACCGTTACGGAGATATGGCGCCTCAAAAATAATGAAGTCACGACCTTGACCTTTTGGAATCACGTGACGTCATCGGTCACGTGACTATTCGACTCGCAGTGGTCGACTTCCTATGGGTGGTCCATAGTGACCATGCATCAATCTTGCACCGTTATGGAGATATGGCGCCTCAAATGTTGGAGCACGAACGTGGACACGGAAAAAACAAAAGAAAAAAAAGAGGGATGGAGAAGAGAAGATAAAGGTAAAGGGAAGGGAAAGGGAAAAAGAAAGGAAAAGAAAAAAAAGAAACGAAAAAAGAGGGGGAAAGGAAAAAGAAAAGTAAAAGAAAAAAGGGAAGGAGAAGGAAAAGGAAAGGGATAAGAGAAGGAGAAAAAAGGGAAAGGGAAGGGGGAAAAGACGGTAAAGAAAAGGGAAAGCGGAAAGGAAAGGGGAAAGGAAAAGGAAATGGGAAAGAAAACCGGAAGGGGAAAAAGAGGAAGGGGAAGGAAAAAGGGAAAGAAAAGGGATAAGAATGGGAGAGAGGAAAAGGAAAAAAATGGGAAGGGAAAAATGGGGAAGGAAAAAGAGAAGCGAAATGAAAAGAGAAAGGGGAAAAGAGAGGGAAGGGGAAGGTGGAAGAAAGATAGCTCAAGAAAAGTTGGACGCACGGACGCACGCACGGACACTCAGGTGATTTTATACTCAGTACAATCACTAATAGGAACTATTTTTATTAGGAAGTGGCATACACTGTTTCAGATGATATAAACATAATCGACCTTGGATGACCTTGGAGGGTCAGTACATTACCAGTGACAATCAGTATGGTTGGCTATCCTAGCGACAGCTGGGTTTCTTTCAACTACACTGTGTCTTTAAACCAATTACCAGATTTTAATAATTTTTGGGACATATATTCCCGACACAACTTGCCATCAAATGACCGTTCAGTTTCCCACCTTACCCAGTGTATGCTTTTGCACTACCTAGGGAAAGCAGATCAAGCGAAATATCACCTTTTTATCTAATGCGATATGATTGCTTTATTAACATAACACGTAAAAACATATTTTGTTCACATTTCTGACACTGTGGTTGACATTTTATTCAGTTGTCCATTTTTCAACTGCCTACAGTAAAACTGCATAAAGTGTTGGCCCAATATACGAACATAAATAAGGAGACGCTTTCTCTATTCACTTGACAGCAGTATTGACAATGTTCTGCTCCTGACCAATACAGGCTCTACCAGTCACTTCTGACTTTACAAACATTCCTAAACTTTATCTGGTAGACACACTGCTGCAAGACAGTCAAACCTTGTAATAGACCTGATGTTGAGGCCCACAAATTAAGACAGATGGAATTTATTGACGTTTTTCCATTCACTTCAACACCTATTATGCCTGGTCTGCTTTCTCCAGGTAGTGCAAAAGCAGGCGGTAGGTGAGGTGAAAACTAAAACACTTATTTAATAGCCAGTTGTGTCAGAAATATTTCTGCCAAATATTATTAAAATCTGCTAATCTTTATTCAAGGTACGATCGATAATGTTGGGGATGTTTTTTTCAGGTTTTTTGTTTTTTTAACGCATATTTCACTTGATCTGCTTTCCCTAGGTAGTGCAGAAGCATACATTGGGTGAGGTGGGAAAGTGAACAGTCATTTGATGGCAAGTTGTGTCGGAAATATATGTCCCAAAAATTATTAAAATCTGATAATTGGTTTTCAAGTTACAGTCGAAAATGTCGGGGATGTTTTTTTGGGACACAGTGTATATCCTGCACTAAATCGGCGTCTCTCACTTGCTGAAAATAAACATGCTCATTATGGCCAGTCGTTTGATCTCTACTAATACCGGGTATACATGTAAATGCAATGAGCGTTAAGTGCAGTCGCTCTAGCGATGAAATATCTCAAACGACGTGTCACTTACGTTATATTGAGTTATCAAGTTTCGAAACTTAGTCTCACTTTTATCAGTTTCCTGTGATCAAGAATGATGTCTGCAACGAGAGCGCTATGACACTTTCCATATTATCGGCAAATTATGCAGATTTGCAGAATGAAAGGTTAAATAAGTTCGCAGCCTCAAAATGCTATTGCTATATTTTGATGTAATGCTGCATTTTGATGATGTTAATGCCTGTACACAAACTGAACTAAATTGAACTGGCATGCACTGTAGAAACGAGTTTTGAATATTTTGACGAATTGCTTAATGTGCGTTCGTCAAATGTGACGCAGACAACCACCACGACAGAATACCCCGATAACAAACGACAACCCCTTTTTTCCATGCCATATCTTATTGTAAGCTAAATTGTTGTAAACAAATATATTTCAAAAATACAAGCGCGATATGCAAACCAATTTTGTAAATAATGTGTGCATGCGTTGTGCAAGAAAGCGGGCTAGCTAAAGCTGCCAATACCGATGTAATTTGTTTCAAAGGTATCAATAGCCAGTTCAAATTTTAGTCGCTCTGTACACAGCTTTAACTCTGAACACGTGGGGGAAAACGAAGAGAAAATGATTTTATGAAGAGGTGCGTTTTTAGCCGCAGGCGATAACGACTTAACAGATCGTTGCAGATTCGTTTAGAACCAACAACCGGGAGAGCAGGGCAGTTGATGGCTTGACAGAAAGAGGCACTAGCAGACGGTTAGAGCGGATAGATCGGCGACCAGACAGGCTGGACGATAGTCAGAGACCCAACGTCATGCGACGCGTGTCCGTGCAGAACTAGGCTATGTACGTTACTGGATGCCTACAAAACCTTGCATGCGACAATAACAGGGCGGGGCTACGTACAGCGCAGTTGTCGATCAACTCGGGTTTGGCAGCGCTATCGCACCATAAGCACGCCACTGGTGACGGAATGGCGTCTGGTGCGATGGCGCTGCCAAACCCGACATGACTGACATCTGCTCTTTGTGTAGCTCCGCCCTTCTTAGCCGCATGCAAGATTCTGTCGCACACGTAGTCACTTTCTTAATGTGACCATAATTATTGTACTGAATATGCTCAGTAGAGGTTGACTAATTGGATGCGATATGATCTGATCGAGGCGGGTGGTCGTTGACGCAGGTTAACGCAAAGGCTAGCCAGTGCGCTGTTGCCGCAATCCAGACATGACAGCACTAAACTAGTCACACACACAGCGTCTGAAACATATCCGTCTGTAATATGGACCAGGAACTATAGTACATATCGTTATTACTAACAACACACTCAAGCTCTGAGAAATAAAAAAAATACCCAATTTTCGAATTGTTTATGAAGACTTTTACTCATCGATGGAACACGTTTATGTTAGTCTCACATAGTGTGTCCAACGAAATTTTACTTAGGCTACTGCAGCAGTGCTATAAAATCTACAAAAAAATTCACACAGAATTCTACAAGGTAAGCAAGAAGCAAGTTTGTAGGCAATAATCGTCAGATGTGATGCTGTCAAAAACTTGTAAGTTATGGCTGAAAACTGGCAAAATTATTGCAAAAATAAAATGGTGACGTTTTCAGCAGTAAAACATGACTCACACTGCTATAAGATTTTGCCACGCAATAAATAGCCTTACACAAAACAAGTTAGGTGGGTTAATTATAAACAACAAACCTACTTCTTTGCAAATTTCCCGAATGTGTATGAATGCAAACCATTATGAAAATTAGTCGACAGAAGGGCCTATATCAATTTCGTGAGCAAAGACACAGTGGACTCTTTTGCCCAGTGGCGGATTCAGAGAAGGACTGCCGCCCCCACCGTCACTATTGACTGGATGCATTTCATAATCAAGTGCAAATTTTGTAGGCCTATGTCTACAAAAATGCATTAGCTTACTTCCGCATAGCCTAACAGATAAAAATAATTTCTGCGGAGGAGACTGTTTACGACATAGCATATTATTACTGTTGTTATTGATAATACTATTTAGCTTGTAGCGTCTGCCTTTACCAGTAAATGTTTTCAGATAGAAAAATTAAAAAAACTAAAAATTTGGGGCAAAGCCCAACGTGAGTCCGCCCGGCGCCCTAAGTCCGATTGGGAGAAATTAGAGGGTGGGGTGAAATTTTCTCGGCATCAAAGTCACGTGGCCCGAACTCAAATGCATTGGCATACGCTGAACGCGCATTGTCGACTTAAGGCAGGTCAACATGAGCGCCTATAACTTTGTTCGTAGTGGACGGAATTTCACAAAATTTTTTTTTGTTCAACGTCGAAAGAATCGTACTCGTCAACGCCGTGTAGATTCTGTCGCTATCTTCATCGGTTCCAGAGATACTTGCGCTCAAACTCGAAAGTTGTCGTAAATCGCACCGATTTTTGCACGTTTTTTGCCCTCCCAAATTTTAAGGGGGCGATGCCCCCAAAAGTTGTACTTGCGTTAACACCCCAACCTAGAGTCGCGCCAAGTGCCAAAGTTTCGTTAGGCTACACCCCCTAACTCCGAAGTTATAAGCGCTCATTTATTGCATTTTAACGAATTTTTGACCCCCTTTGAAAAAAGTTGTAAGGGGGGCCCCCGTCCCCGGTGGGGGACGCGCTAGCAAGACTTGGTCATTCTCTAGCGCGTGTAAAAATTTGGGGGCGCAGCACACCCTAGGGGCCAAAATATGTTCTTCCGAAATATGCGCTGTAGGTGGGTACGATTTCACATCGAGATCTCCAAGGTCATTGGACCAAACTTCACCGAACTTGTTTCGCCTAACGCAGGAGGAATCGCGGTAGACGGAATAAAAATCCGATTTTGAATATCTTCATCCGTTTTGGAGATATTCGCCGCCAAACTTCGAAGTCGTCCGAAATCGGGCTAAATTTTGCATGTTTTTGACCCCTGAAATTTTTTTGATGTGTGCCACCCAAAATTTTGTACCGGCGTTATAAAATTGGGCTTAGTAATGACCATCGTGCAAAATTTCACGCTGGTCGGCCCATGCATCTCGGAGATCTCGCGTTGAAAAAAAGTTGTAGCAGAACATAAACAACCTAGAAATTTGGGGCAAAGCCCAACGTGAGTCCGCCCGGCGCCATAAGTCCGATTGGGGAAAATTAGGGGGGAAATTTCCCCGGCATCAAAGTCACGTGGCCCGAACTCAAATGCATTGGCATATGCCGAACGCGCATTGTCGACTTAGGGTACGTCAACATGAGCGCTTATAACTTTGTTCGTTGTTAACCAAATTTCACAAATTTTTTCTGTTCAACGCAAAAAAGATCGTTTTCGCCAACGCCGTTTACATATCGTTGCTATCTTCATCGGTTCCAGAGATATTTGCGCTCAAACTCGAAAGTTGTCGTAAATCGCACCGATTTTTGCACGTTTTTTGCCCTCCCAAATTTTAAGGGGGCGATGCCCCCAAAAGTTGTACTTGCGTTAACACCCCCACCTAGAAACAGGTCAAGTGCCAAAGTTTCGTTAGGCTACGCCCCCTAATTCCGAAGTTATAAGCGCTCCTTTATTAAATTTTAAGCCAATTTTTGACCCCCTTTTGAAAAAAAATAGTAAGGGGCCCCCGTCCCAGGTGGGGGGTGTGCTAGTACGACTTGGTCATTTTCTAGCGCGTGTAAAAATTTGGGGGCGCAGCCCCCCTTAGGGGCCGAAATATAATCTTCCGAAATATTCGACTTAGGGTAGGTCAAAATGAGCGCTTATAACTTAATTCGTAGTGGACGAAATTTCACACAATTTTTTTGTTCAATGCGGAATTAATCGTATTTGATAACGCCGTTTACCGCTTGTCGATATCTTTATCCATTCCAGAGATATTTGCGGTCAAATTCGAAAGTTGTCGTAAATCGCACCGATTTTTGCATGTTTTT
>Ga0056128_1001699_pt1 | contig 25179 bp, 15 predicted proteins | sample WorMetLIZISLAND2_FD_71113 | JGI IMG/M metagenome (GOLD analysis project Ga0056128, IMG submission 71113) | Marine gutless worms symbiont microbial communities from Max Planck institute for Marine Microbiology, Germany - Olavius geniculatus... ... | reverse complement strand
GACATTGTAAAAATATGCGGATACCCGCAAACTGTTTATCGGAAGACAAGGTTTCTATCGATACGTGACATTATGCACCTCAACGCATTTTGGGTAAGTTTTCGTGATATTTGTGTGTCAGTGGGGGTTTTTACGGCTAACTTTTTCGGACATACTAAAATGCTTGCTAGACGAAATTAGGTTCTAGCTAGAAGGACGCAAATAATGGCATCTTATTGCTATATGTCCGTACTAGCTATAGTATTGATGGTTTTTATGTGGACAGAGTTTTTACGGTGATTTTTAAAGGTTTTTATTTGGCAAGTTTTTGACTAGGCGGAAGCTGACAGAAAACGCGACTATGGTACGAAATAATAATAATAATAGGACGCAGGCTTTATAGCTGGAGACTATAAAATGATTTTAATGTGTTACCAGAAATGTGTTACAGTAGTAACCTTGGCCGTATCTGTCACCGTTTCCGAGATATGGCCAGTTTTCCGTTGAAAAACGCACATGTTAACCTTTCCTCCATTCAACCCTTAATTTGAAAATGTTCTTCTTGCAATAGGTGGTTGAAACTTTGTTTGCCCGAGTTTAACACACACGGCTAATTATTCATGTAAAAAGTTTTCCCCTGTGATCTAAAGTTTAACCGCAATACATTCGTGACAGACGGACAGACGGACGCAATCATGCCAATAAATTGATTGTTACTTTAGTACGGTCGACTAAAAATTATGTTTGATAGAAAACAAAATCGCAAAAGAAATCTCGTTTCACTTGCATCAGAATTTTCCCGTGAGACTAAAAATGCGCCAAAGTCTGAAAATCATTTTTGACCGGGCTCCCTCAGGCCCTGATACCGTGCACGGGGGAAGCACACGATGATCCCCATTTTACCCCATTACTGTTCTCGACCTCTTGCCTTTTTTCCCTTGAAAAATTTTCTGCGGGTGCCTATGATTAGACTCATGCCTCAATTTGCACATTAGATAGTGCCGAGCGTTTTCGAAGGTGTGTGAGGGATTAGCTAGCTTGCCGTGGATATGATATTTCCCATCCATATCCATATCCTAAGATTTTTCATGGATGTCCATAGATATATCCATATCCACAGACGTATATCCTGCGTACTTGTAGCCGCCAAAAATTCACAAAATACACAATCGCAAGAGCGTCTATCCCCCCCAAAAAAACATGATATTTCTTTCTGAAAATTGTTTAAAATACGTAAAAGTACAAACAAACACATATTTGCATTGAAATATGAGGTTAGTTGAATATTTCCCAACTTTCGCTTAATTTCACTACTTCTGTTTTTGACTAACATCTAGGTCGAGCCTTAGGCACGATATGTCGTCTGTCTGTCGTCTGTCTGTACGTAATGCACGTATTGTAGCTAAACGGTACGCGATAGGGGTCGGCGATGGTACCGTTGGATAAAACGGTAACGACGTCCTGTAGGCTGTCAAAAGCAACCATGTTTCTATCTGAAGCGGTTTGGCTGCAATTTTGAATGCAGTGTTGCTGCTTGCAGCCGTCACTCACGTTCGCCGAATTGCTGTATCGTATCCTAATTTTGATTCTAGCATTCGATATAGCAGCGTCACCACAGTGTGTATAGGACTGCAGTCACTCTGGGACTTTCCACCACTGGAAGTCGGACGTTGGCCTTCGGATAGGCGGTACGGTCGTTCCACCCCAGCAACAGCTAGGATTCTTGTTTTCCAAGAAGTAGATTACATTCATGTACATGTACGTCCAGGGTAAAGTGGACGCTTTTGAAGCACACTTGGTTTGTACTTTCTAGTTTCTACTAGTATATTAAATACGCTATTAAGCAACAAATCCAACCAACAACATTAAAGCACTGAAGATTAATATCTGTTGCTGCTATAGTACTAATACATTAATTTAGGCTAACTAAATAATGACGTGCTTATGCCACTGATTATTCATTTGACTCAATAACATAAAAACAAGAAAATGAAAAGTATAAACGACAGACAGGGAAATATTATACAAAGACTAAGCAAGCACATAAAAATTGAATTTAATTAGCAGGTGCGTTAGCATAATACATATATCCATGGATATATCCATGGATATAGCCTATCCATATCCATGGATATCCATATCCACGACAAGCCTGAGAATTAGTGAAGATACTTGTGGGCCTAATATATCTGCTAACAGCTAGATAAATACAGTCCAGAGAAGCAGAGAATCTAGCTTTTGACGATATAAGCCTTGTTTGCGTCGGCGGTACGGGAAAATGTCGAAGACTGCTCAAACAAGTATGTAGCCCAGAGCAGCCATTGAGCAGACGACTATGCGCGCTAGGCTATTTCTGCGGCAGGTGAGCTTTTCGTTTAGGGGCGTCATTTACGGGGGGCTGGAGGGGTCTATACGGACCCCCCAAGAATTTATGATTTTAATTTTGTCCCTGTAAATCGTATCTTTAAAACATTGTCACTGCGGCAAAAAAAAACAACACATTATGTAGACTGAGACGCCCAAGAATTACTGAGACCCCCCAACGATTTGCTGAAATGACGCCACTGTTTTAGTTATAGATGGATGGGCTAATACAACTATCATACGGTAGGCTATGATCATTATAATTAGCCTAATGTAGGCCTAACGACCTAATTCACACCTACGACGCCGACGTGACGCGACTCAACTCACAGTCGAGTTGAATTGAGTCGCGTCGGCGTCGTTGGTGTCAGTTGGCCGCCACTATTGCACTGTTCATCAGGTTTTCCACGAATGTTTTTACATGGGAAAAATCATGTAACTCCGTAAATCACAAAATTTCCACGCTGATTTTTGTCATATAGCTTATCATCCGACTTTAAATAAGCTGATCGTTTAGCCTACAGGCCTAGACCTAGATAAGAGAACCAAGTCGATAATAGCCTTTTTGCTTCTGACAACAAGGACTGCTGACGAGCTTTCCGAGGATATTAACATTGATGAACTTGAACGACTTTGAATCCCCCAAAATGTTGTTTTGGTGATTTTTTGCGACTGGTGGCTGCGGCGCACATTTTAAGAGTAAAATGCATCGAAACGGCTGGACATAGACCAAGACAATCTGCGTATGAAATTTTCATTATTAGCCTCTATGCAATCGTTTTCACACTAACGATTCAATAGCTGCAGTAAAATAACAACTTTCAGGCGGGTACCGTACCCGTCTTTGACGCCATCGTTTGAGGGGAATCCCTTCACCCAGCGGTTGCACAAAATTTTGTCAAAAAAACTAGAGTCCTTGTGGTAGCGACAGTGAAGATTTCCTGATAATAGCTTGCTCCGATTTGACTGATCCACCCTTGTGAGAGACAGACGGACAGGCGGAAATGCGATAGCATATGCGCACTATTTAGCAAATATTCGATAAGCGGCATAAGCATATCGTAAGTCACGGACCTAAAGTTCCGTAATCGAAAAGATACAGCGGGCTGCGCCTCATCCGGAGTGTGATAAGTCTCTTAGCTGCAACCTTTCATAAATGCTTGCTTCCCACACAGTCTTTTGCTTTTCTTTTTTTCGTGTATTTCCAGGGAACTAGCCTAAATCCAGGTAGGAATCTGGAACCCTATAAGCTTCTCAGTGTGATCCGGGACCTCAGAACCACTGGGAAGCTTACCGTGCAGGAAAAAGAAGACAATCAATTTGAGCTAATGCTCACGAGACGCGCGAAAACCTATAGCAGTTCCTGTTCGCAAACTGTCAGTCTAACTCCAGTCATTTCGTCGCAGTTCATTCTTTGTGTGCACTGCAGCCGAAAATCGCAAAAATCAATAAAAAAAACCTTTTATTTTGGAAGTTCAGGGTCTTTCAAAGTCATCGATGTTGATAAAAAGCTCGTCACTAGTGCTTATGTGATAGGCAGCATGCCCATGGTGATCTGCAGCCATTTACACGAAGGACTGGCCAACAACGGTAAAATAATGACTTTTTCTGGGGTACCGCTCTTTGATACCCTCGTGCGCAGGTTTCCTTGAACCTAGAAAATCGAGACTTGGACGGTCAAAGTCTACGTTCAATGTTGTAAATTTCATATGCAGCTTGTCCATGTCATTGATTTCGGCGCAATTCGCTCTTGAAATGTATCTCCTAGCCAGAAATCGCCACAAAATCCATAAATACCCCTATTTTGGCGTTCAAGGTCATTGAATTCGGTGCCAATCGGAAGCCAGTGTACGACTTCCTATTAGTCAACATTAGTCAGTCAGTCAACAGTAAGCTAGGCCCTATCTCGCACCGTTACTGAGATACAGCGACTTACTGGCTAAAAATCGCAAATTTTTCCTACCCCCTCTCATTTAGCACCCTCCTTCGGGGTGACCGCTTTGAATTTATGGAAAAGCTTTACGAATCCTGAAACTAGTCTTCGAGGCAGCTGATGGTGAAGATTAGGTGATCCTATCTTGCACCGTTTTTGACTGATCCACCCGTGTGACCGACAGACAGACAGACAGAATTGCGATGGCTAAGATGCGCTAAAGCAGTAGCTGCTTTCGTGCGTAAAAAGGAAATAGAGGGCAACTGGATTCTAGACCATGCACATGGAATAATGGAATAAGAACCATCGATCTAAGCACCATCAAAAGCATTCAGTAAACTCCATTCAACTATCTTCACTGTTGGAACAGATTGATTTGTAATCGTTGTGCCACTTTACCAACTGCAGGCAAAATGACTGAGCTTAGTTTAAGCATAGTGTGGAGGCAGCTTTGCTTTGCCCATGCACAGGTCACAGTATAGTACCACACTGCATTTCTAAAGTTTCTGTTCTCAATTACTTTTACAGCTGGCAATGATTAAATATTTTAATAGTTAAGTTCAGAAAAAAAACTATTAATTAATCGTTAATTTTGATTTGAAGCTAACAGCGGTAAATGCATTTTGTTGTATAGCAATTTTTTTCTGTTATTACCAGTAGGTATAAGGTCTCAGAGATATTGCTGACAAAATGTGTTTTCTTAACTCAGTCTTGTACACGAACAGTCAGTCAACAGTTGACAGAGTAAAAGACCGACTTTTCCTGTAAAAGCAGACGACTGACATGATATCAGGGGCTGGTCGTTATGTCATTTTATCTGTTTAATATGGCAATACTTTACTGATGCAGGCCTGCCAACTTGCCAAGTCACCTGCATTGAGCGAGTGACTACTGCAATATAACCTTATCACCCGCTCAACAATGCAAAATGAATTATTACCCACCAACGATGCATGTCTCCCATTTTGGTCCGAATTTTCTTTTATTGTTTAAGCTGCACTAAATTTGGTCATCCGAGTCTCATGAAAATAATTAAAATTGTTGCCAGCCCGCAGATGCCATATCGTAAGGCAAAATGCGCCAAATTCGATTTCAATTGGGGCTCTGCTTTCCTGATCCTAGCTAATTTTTCACAGCACTCCATCCTCTAGCTGGATTTAGAGGTTCTACTTCTAAGAAAAGAGAGGAGAGAAAAAGATATGGAAAAAGTCAGGTAGATAATGGGAAGAGAGAAGCAGGGGAAAAGAGGGAGAAAGGAGGTGGAAGAAACAAGCAGGTGGAGGGAAAACCACATGAAGGAAAAAAAGTGGAGAAAAAGGGATTATCATCCATTGTTGGTATGATAACTTGGCATCCCGGTAATGTGACTGAAATTTTAATGATTATAATTATTCAACTTTGAACACTTTAAACAATTAATTGTGTGAGTGATCATTAATTTCAGCATCTGCCACAATTATTACGCCTAATTTGCATGTCTATTTGTTTACTACCATGACGTAAGTGTAATATATCTGACTGTTGTACAGTACTTATTGCATTGTATAGCACCAATGTTTTAAAAGCTGACAGAGCTGTTGTCAAAAAAAGTCATATAATATCTAATCCAGGTTTACGTAGAAAATGTGCTGTGCATGTTGTGCTTCACACATTATTTTGCTAAAGAGACAAAAGAACAACATCAGTGAACAATGTCTGAGATACACAATCAACTAAATGTAATTAGCCATAGTGAATCTGCTAGAAACAAGAACATTACATCATCGATTACATGACCTGTGTTTACTGAGAACCAGTAGCATTGTGCGTTTAAAAAGTGGGCAGAAAGTTGACGTTTTCTGACACATGATATTATGGGTAGTATTGGATACTCAAACTTTCAATTTTACCCCTATTTTCCAAAAAATGGGGGGTTTCAATTACAAATTCTGTACATTTTCTGATGGGTATTTCATATGGTTAAGGCAAAATTTAGGCAGGGAGACAATTAACCCCCTGCCATAACACCAACGGTGAGAACAGTAAAGCAAGGGACTCAAACATGCTGCAAACTCACACGAAACCCTTGAAAACATATCTGTGTCTTCAATGACTAAATTCAGTAAAAAAGTTTACCAATGAATAGTGTTAAGTGAACAACCGAAACTAAGAAAGATCTGAACTAGCTTCTTATGGTACTTGCTGGATGAAGCTTTCCAAGGGAGACTGGTTAGGCCTCAGTAGGTCAAGTCACAGCAAACAAACAGACACATCTTGTGACATCCACTGGATCCACTCGTAATCAGGAGTTTATTACAAAGTAAATAAACTCATCAAAGAATTAACATGCATGCACCATAAACACAACCAATCAATGTGGCCTATTTACTGGTGAATTTATTTTGACAAGGCTAATATATCTAGCCAAGTTTTGAGACCTTTGCAGTAAGTAGATTACAAAAAACGAATTACAACAAACACTGCTGATGCAAACACAATATTAATGTTTTATTTTCAATTTTTGCTAATTAATTAATTTACTCATAATATTGATGATAAGTTAATGCAGGCACTTAAGCTCCTTGGCACAAAATCGAGATGTTTTTATGTACTGACACTATGTACGAGAGCTATCTCCAACAGAGATAATTTGTTATTGTTACTATCATACAGCATACAATCAAATTATCGACATCTAATATAAGTTTAGCAAAAACGGCTGCAAAAGCTGCATTTATGTCTTTAGCTACAGATATGTAAAAATTATAAATGCACATTATTTTCGGGTTTTATAACCAGAGAAACTCGCATATATCATACCAGTACTTAGGTATTAACTGTAAAATTACAAAAATCATCAAGCACTCTTTGTACAACCAATACTGAGAAGCACAATTTTTAAAAACCTGAAAACATCACACAAAACAGTGGTTAACACAAATGTCAGGCTCAACACAATCCATAACAAAACTGAACATCTAAAAACTAAATCACGCAATTGAAATCATGTAAGCCAACATTTATGAAACATATAAATCATTTTGCCATGTTAAATGTGAACATTTCACACACTTGCATTAACTGGTTGAAGTCACATAGGCCTACTGCAAACCGCTATCAAGTCAGTCACTCAATCTCCACAGTCCCTCCGGCAGCAGTTAATGTTTCTTTAATTTTCTCTGCATCCTCCTTTGAAATGTCAGATCGGACTACTTGTGGCGCAGATTCGACAAATTTTTTTGCTTGTACTAAGTTCATGCCTTCGACCATGCTCTTTATTTCTTTTATCACGGCTACTTTCTTTGCGTCGTCAAATTTAACCAACCGAACCGTGAACGTAGACTTCTCCTGTTTAGCGGGTTCATCTTCAGCCTCGTCCTCGGGCGCGGCGGCCGACTTGCCGGCTGGCATAGCCGCGAACGACATTGCAGGAACGTCAGGCAGCTTCAGTGTCTTCTTCAGCAGCTCGTTCAAGTCAGCTACTTCGACCAAAGTGAGCTCGGTTATCTCGTCGACAAGCTTCTGGATCTTTGCCGGGTACTTCTTCTCCTCGCCTTCGAAAGTCGGCGGCGGTATGACATCGGACGTCAGAAATCGACTGAACTGTGGAGGCACTGCACGCTGGCGCTGCAACGACCTCAGAATCACCGGGGTGTCCATCATCTTTGCACAACCGGCAAACGTCGTGCGAAGATTCCGTGTCATCTGACAGCCGATAATCCGTGAACAGCACTGCATCTCAGCTTTTTAAATCCACATTAACACTTTAAAACGTCAAACTTAACACACCTTTCACCAAACGGAAACAGTAACAACTCGAAGCAGAAACTGAAGGCCATAATGGCTAGTGCTGTGCTATCCGAGTAATTTAACACTCGAATACTTTAGTATTCTTTTAAAACCACTAAATAAAATTGTTATTAAAGTTAAAATTGAGATAAATCGGTAAAAATTAATAATTACTAATTATGCACTACATACTTCATACCGGTTTAAGCCTTTATTTTTACATGCTGAATTGCTGATGAGTGACTGATGACGCAGACGGTCGACTCGAGTTGATAGACTTGCCCCAAATTTTACATTTTTAGCCGACCGTAGTTAAATAACGATTAAGCTACTGGTAACTGGTACATTTTTCGTCCGTCTGTCCGTGTGGCGTAGTTCGTAACGGATGTATTGTGGTTAAGCGTTAGCAATGTAGAGTAAAACTTTTTACAGAAATAATATTATTAACACTCTAGTGTCTTAAACCTGAGCATGCAAAATTTTAGCAAACTAATGCAAGGAAAACATTATCAAACTTGTGGTTAAATGACGGGAAAAGGGTAAAAAATTTAATGGAAAACTGGCCATATCTCGGAAACGGTACGTGGAAAATAGGGCCAAGGTTATACGCTCTTTGAGATGAAATAAAAATCATCGACCTTGTATAACCTTAAAAATCACTGACGCTAACAATCAGTTTAGTCGGCTATCTTAACGACAGCTGGGCTTTTTGTTAAATTTTGGTTTTAGGCTAGTCTCAGCGAAAGTCCTATCTCGAGTCGAGCCTCAAAATTTTTATCAGAAATCTATGAGCCATTTTGCGCATCACTACATTTACAAGTGCGCTAGTTGAATCATACCATATGTAATCACACGTGTCGTTTGTTTTTTTTGTAGTCACTTGATTAAAAGATCGGTAGGATGCTAGTGATTGTTGTTTTTCTTCCCATTTAGCTTTTCGTCAAATAAAGTCAATGTTGTTGACGAACGTAGGCCGAAAAACGAATGTCAAAGCCAAGAATATCTAACGTCTATGATCAAAGCGCTGGAGACTGGAGTCACACTCGAATACTTTAGGCCACGCCCATTCAGTAAAGCAAGTGAATGTGTAGCCTAGCAGGCTAGCATCAATGCCGTCCACAGTATTACAGCCGTATCTAGTCTGCTTAGAGACTGTACAGCCAAAGCCTGCACTTTCAGGACCGGATTAGCGTGAAAGCAGAACCTTTGCACTTAGTGAGAGGGGTCATGCTAAACTATGCTGACGAGGCTCCCGAGGCGGGCGATGGTTATACGCCGAGGCGGGCGACGGCCGCGCGGCGGCGTTACTTAATGACTGAGCAGTTACTATAGATCGAGTAATGAAGGTGCTGCTAAGTGCCTATTGTGTCGTCTAGGCAGCTAGAGCTTCAGATATCAGATGCTCAATGTGCTTTTACTTATGGCTTGTAAGAGCACAGTAATAAGATTTTAGATAATTTGATTTAATAAAAGAAAAACATGTCATAATAGAAAACAGCAAAAACGTTTTATTTACTAGCTCAGCTCAACGTCAGAAGTTGCCTCAGCCGTCCCTAGTAATTTCTGCTCGCATGACGTGTGAACAACTCCGATAGTCAGGCGGCGTCATCAAAGCGTCACCCGCTGGTCGGCCGTCTACTCGCCCGTTTGGCGACGCCGCGGCCAATGCTACCGCAGCAAACTCGCCGTATAACCATCGCCCGCCTTGGGAGCCTCGGGAGCATAGTTTAGCATAGCCGAGTGAGAGAGCCGCCACACGCTTATTTTTTTGTGGCAGAAAGCTTCTGATGCATTCGGTGACTTGGTGTAGACCACTTGAACGCTGAACATTTGCATCTTTGTGTAACGTATTACGCGTGTGGCTTGCATGAAGCTTTCGCTTCTTTTATTCAGTCTGCATGTTTATCATCAGCTGTTGTCTTGTGATGCAGAAGGTTGACATACTGTCCGGACACAGCCTCTCCATTGATTTCTGTTTTGAGCAGTATTTTTAATTCATGAGAGTCTAAACTGATCCAGCTTTTGCTATCATCAATCCACATATGTCTTGGTCTTCCTTGTGCAATCTGTTACACAAACATAAATCCAATGGCGTTAGGTTTTTGTGATGACACAAAAATTATCTCTGTACAAATATTTATGCTATATCATCGCTTATGAGCAATGTTTATCTGTTTGAATTGTGTTTTCGCTTGTAGTTGCTTTTTAAAAATTCCTGTATTGTTAAAATGAAAGTCTTACATTCATATTTCATTATGGAATGCATTTTGCAGTATGTGTCTATCTGTTTATTGACTGCTTATTAATGGATTTTATTCCAATTAACTTTGAACCATTGAATAATAAAACTTGGATACAGAAAGGAGATGCATATTCCAGTGGCTTGAAGAAAAAGCGACCAGTTGATGATGATAATCAGGTTGGTAGACTGCATTGATGCAATCAAATTGTTATCATAAATGTTGTTACGGGATTATTTACATTAGTATTTGATAATGTGGTTACATTTTCAAAACACCCCATATACAGACTGGGCCATAAAAAACCATCCCCTATATTATTCTGCTTAAAATGCTACTACATTTGTTTATGTGGACAAAATGACACACCATATAAATTGCTTATCTGTTCTGCACATATTGATATCAAAACCTAATGAATATGTCAAAATGTTATTAAAAAATAATACAATTAATCAAAGCACCCAAAATGTATTATATCACAATGGTAAAACACAAATGGAATTACGTGCTTGCGTATATGTCTAGGTAAAACAGCGAAAACTTCATACGACAACAAAACAGTCATGAAAACAACTGTTCAGTGTGCCCTAAGGAATCTTTCTTGGAATTTTGCTGGACCCAGGGTTACCTTCCTGGCTGCATATCAGCTCCACTACACACTCGATATTCTGTGTTGTTCAGACAGTCCGCTTCCATCCACTGCCGACCTTTCGAGAAATCGAGTTCATTTTGTCAATTTTGCGCAGAAGATTTTTAACAGAACTGACCACCCAATTCTTTTAGGAAACTCTTTACAAATGTGTTTAGCGCCCCATCTCTTTTGTTGGCGAACGAGTTTAATCGACGCTTTGTTCTCGTACGTTAAATGACGTTGCACTGTTTTCCCCATTGTGTTTCCTGTAGAGTTCTGTTACTTTCATTTATTTTATTCCATTACAAAATTATTCAAAATATCTGCACGAAATTTGTACATGTTTTTCAGAATTGATTATGTTTCAACGTGTGTTATTCACTTTAAATGTACATTACTCTTGGAAGACATAATTAGCTGACATGTAGGGGATAGTTTTTTTGGCCACTCTGTACATTCAGTCAATAGCAGCTATTTTGGCAAAATTCGTTAAAAGTGCCTGTGCTGCAAACATTGTGGTGCAATAATTTATTATTTTTCTCGAGTGCTTACAGTATTCTGACTATGCATTTTGCATGCGTGCAATGTGCGTAGTACAGTTGAAGTATCATTGAAATGTGCATCAATTATGTTGTCACTGTGTGACAAATTTAACCAGCTTTTGCTCAGGATGTCTCTTCGTGTTGTTGAAGTGTTAGTCATGTTGCTGTGTAGGCAAAGTCTTGTAAAAGACGTCAGCATGTGACGGCATCGGCTGAGAGTCAGGCTGGCTGTCGTATTGGCAATGAGACAGTTGCGTGTCAGCACTGGCAGCCAAAGTCACATACTGCACAAATTGTTCGGTTTGTGAGTTTTAATGACCATCACTTAGTAATTACTAGTGGCACAGTTCTTGTGGCTGAGCTGTAACATTGTGATGTTAACAGTATAATTGTAGGATCACTTCTAACACATTATGAAGATAATAAAGTTTTGTTTTTTTGCTCAGTGTTTGACTTGTAGTAGTTCCTTGAGTGGTTTGGTGCTGTTGGCTGCGTGAAAGGAAGAGCTTCACCACTTCAGTCCTGTATAGGAACCAAACCTTGTCTTCTTTAGGGACCTACATCTCTTAAAATACCTGTGAAAACGTGGCTTGTTTTGTAAAATTGAAAGTAGTAGTAGCACTGTTTCGTAGTTAATCTTACTATAATGCACGGAAACTTTGTTTCTCTGTTTGTCTGTCATACCTCTCGGGTGTCTTCTGTGTTGCACTGTTGCGGACCCCAACCGTGGTGTTAGAGTTCTTGGGCCTTAGGTACTGTGCCCCCACCTTACCCCTATCTATCCAATGGGCAGCCTGTTGGGGTTGAGTTGCAGGCTGGCCATCAGTATAGTGCTTAATGCAGCATGTAGTGCTTCGTAGTGTTATCTGGCAAATGACAGTCACTTAAAGGACTCCCAGGTGGGAACTTTGCTATTCTAGTGAATTGTGTGAGATACGTGAGTAATCGTGCAGAGTAATTTTGTGCTGTGTAAACACGAATGCCATGTTATCAAGTCACATTGGGTACTGTTACCCTGTCAAGTCACTGGTTATCTGTGATGATGTTTAGATAGACAGTTGCAGTAACTGTGAATTGTTGCAGACTTCATCATGAGATCAAACATTTCTTTGAAGCTGTGTCTCCAACACCAAGTGAAATGTCTGCCAGAGAATCATTGCTAAAACGTATCAGTGATGTCGTTACCAAACTCTGGTCAGGAGCAAAGGTTTGTTACTTTTATGTGTTGAACTGTGTTTACTAAAACTCCTGTACCCTCTACTGTCAACGTTTGTGCTGATGGTTTTAATTAAAGATAGGTGCTGCAAATGAAAAAAAAAACAATCATTTGCTGTGCACTACTTTTTTCCCCTTTTTTGACGCACTATATAGCTATGCTGTAGGCATCTATGGCACGATTGTCATCTTTCGTCTGTCTGTCACGGATGTATTGTGGCTCAGTGGTATGAGATAGGGCTTAGGTTGCTATTGATCACTAATACAGAAAGTTGCAAAAAAAATATTGGCTTTCAAATGACTACAAATCATTGACCTTGGATAACCTTGAAGGTCAGTACTGCAACAGGAACTGTATAGGCTGTAGCACGTCTTCTCTAGTGACAGCTAGGCTTTCTTGTTGTTTTGTACCCTGTACAGATGTTACAGACTAGCAGCAAGGAATCTGTTATTTACATTGTAGTTCTTCACCATGTCATAATGTGATCCTGTTTCTGGACTGGTAGTAAGACCATAGTATAACAATGATCTTATCAAAAGTTGCTTGCGTAAAGTTGTTGACGATGAGTGAGCAATACTAGTTTGAACAGCTGGGTTCTTTGCAGGTGGATGTATTTGGTAGTGTCAAGACTGGTCTGTACTTGCCATCCAGTGACCTGGATATTGTTGTGTTTGGTCGCTGGAAAAGCCGGCCATTGTTTACGCTCAGTGACATGCTGGTGACCGAGGGTCTTTGTACACAGGAGGACGTGCGAGTTATTGAAAAGGCAACGGTACGTTCTCTATGTGTGAACTGCATTTTTTTGTCAATCGGATCATCAAATTTAATCACAGTTGCTTTAATAGCAGAGCCAGTTTTAGGTTATTGATAAAATAAACAGGTTTAGATGATGATGTCCGCATATGACTTTCTGCAGAGCCAGATTTTGGCCGAGATTTAGTTGTCTTTTTAGCAGAGTTTTTATGTGGCTTTTAACAGATTTTTGTAGCTTAGAATTGTATTGTACTTAGAGCTGGCAATGATCAAGATTTTTAATAGTCACCTTTTCAAAATTAGTGATTGATTAATCGTTAATATTGATTAAAAGCTAACAGCAAACAGTAGTAATTGCAAAGGAAAATGCATTTTTTTGCATAGCAAATTTTTCAGTTTTCATAAGCTATGAGCTCTTGCAGATGCACTGAGACATGATTGTTGAGTATTTTTAACTCGGTCTTTCTGACAAACTATGCTTTTTTTGTAAGGAAACAGTTGATTGAGATGATTTGTAAGTGAGGTTATTGTATCCACTTTTATTATTTTATTGACATGAATTTAATCGAGTTTTTAATGATAAAGATTTTTTCCATTGCTATAATTTTTAACGATTAATTGTGTGGCTAATCATTAATTTTTGCAGGTTTGGTATTTAGCTGTTCAGTCAATCATACATTATGCCAGTAGATAGAGCATACACTTCATTCTACAGCATACTATAAAATTGAAAATATGGCTAATTCTAAAAATTACGAGAAAATGTCACAAAATTAAAACTGGAATATACACTATGCAATCATAGGAGTGCATGCACACGTGTGTTTGTGTGTACATTTTAGCTATTGTTAGTTTGTTGTGCATTTACTGTGCAGGTGCCAATCATAAAACTGACAGATAGTGAGACAAGAATTAAGGTGGACATCAGCTTTAACATGACCGGTGGTCAATCAGCTGCTAAACTAATCCAGGTGGGAAGATATAGTGCAGTATTTTCTTAATATGTGCTTACCGTGCTTCATAGAATAGTCTGTGTCAGTATGAAATGATGTTGCAACTTGTGTTACCAAAACTGAGAAAAGTTAAAAGTTTTATAGTAATAGCAAATGAAAGTTATTTGAATAACTATAACTACACTTCTAAAGTGATAAAATAACTATGTTGTTGCTGGCCAGTGTGCACCAATATGAACGTGACGATAGAGCGTTCTTGTTTTTACTGTTTTTTTTTTATATTTGATTGATATTGTTAGCACTTTGTGTCCAAACAGCACCAGTTGCTGCAAAGACTTAAAGAGCGGTTTACAGGCATATATTTAAGCTGTTTTGTGCATGTTTTAATGATGCATAGTATTCAATGTGTACACATTGCAGATACTAGGAATTCATGACAGACTGAACTATTCAAAAATTACATGAATTAACTAGCCAAGCTGTTTCTGTTATGCAGTGTTGTAATGTACTAATGTTGATGTGTGGTCTTGCTAAAGTAAAACATTGTTTGCACACAGGGTTACATGCAGGAGTTTCCAGCTCTTCCATTCCTGGTCATGGTACTGAAGCAGTTTCTCTATCAGAGAGATATGAACGATGTCTATACTGGAGGTCTTGGCTCATACAGCTTGATTTTGATGATCGTCAGCTTCTTTCAGGTTTTTTTTCTATTACAAATTCTTGATGATACATGTTATTTCTTACCTTAAAATTTTGTTATTATTGTTATCTATTTCATCGATACTCATATAAAAAATTGTTGCCATGGATATGCTTTGTATTACTATGTGCATATGATATGTGATATATTGCTTTGTAAAATGTAATGGATAAATATCGGATATCTATCTAAAATATCAAAAATATTATGACATTTTCTGATATTTTCAAAAATATTGTGATATTTTCCAACCCTAGCCACGCCACCACTGGTACTAGCCTGGTTTTTGACTTACAGCTTGTCATTGCGCTGTCTCTAGTTTGATTTGCTTCTACCATTTGAGTACCTTTTTTGATGCGGAATTGTAATGTTGGACAAAAGTTTTTGAGGGACAGGTTTGCTTTGCATGCAGCTTCACTGTCGAGGTGAAGGAAGGCTGACATCTAACAGTGTCGACAAACTCAACTATGGTGTTATGCTTCTGGAGTTCCTTGAATTGTATGGACTGCACTTCAACTATCGGTGGACAGGCATCAGCGTTAGGAATGGTGGCCGTTATATTGAGAAGACTGATAGCTTGTCAGAGGGATTGTATATCGAGGATCCAACAAACCCTGGTAGAGTAGACTATTGTACTCAAAATACAAACATCTTTGTATAGATGATTGCTGTTATTGATTTAAAAGAAATGTGGTTTGTATTAAAGTTCCTAGACCAATATGATAAGAACATTTTATAAATGTCTGCTTTTGCATCTGTGCATTTGTATTATTTTGTGCATTTTATCTACTTTTGTTCACTTATGTGAGCCATGTTGCTTGCAGCAGGTCATTTGGGCGCTTTGGGCATCGGGACTATTGGGTGTGTGAACATTTTGGTTGCCAGATGTTTCTGCAACAAACCATGACATTGTCATTACTACTATTCGAAAATTACCTGTAAGATCAGCAGGTGTTTACGTGTAAATTACGTGAAAAGGTTTCGAAAATCTTACGGTGGTCACATTTGATTCCATAATTTTGTCTGATGACAAGTTTGTCACAGAGCACAATGTGGCCTGCAAAGTTGCAGAGAAGAACTTGTATTATATTGCAGAGTTCTCTTACTTTCAGTTGCTGTATTGCAATTGTAGTGAAGTTACATTGCTGTTGCACATGTGTCAACCCCTTCACTATTTCATAACCTTGGTTATATTGTGTATTGCCAACAGACAGCGATGTGGCACGAGGTTCTTACAACATGCAGCAAGTTCAGCTGGCGTTCGCGTACGCCTATCATGCACTGTGTAATGCTGTACGCAGTGATGACAACAGAAAGAACTCTACCTGCGAACAGTTTCTGTGTACAAACAGCATATTATCTTGTGTCTTATACATGCCACATCAGTCCAATCTGCCAGACGACTGCGACAATTTCAGTCGGCAAAAGTTAACTTCCAGAAGCCTGAAGTCATCACATCGGAAACACTCGACCCCTCATAAAAAACACAAGCTTAATATTACTAGGTGATCCACGGCATTAGATAAGAGTTGCATTATACTGTTTGTAACATGTATGTTATGGAAAGTGTAGATTGTCGTAATTGATTTATTGATTATGTGTATGTGTGCAATTAGAAAACTGTGTTAGCTTAGTGCTGACAATTTTTGGGGCCATCCACTTAGCTATTAGACAGGATTTCTTTTGAATGTGAATTGCAAGTCCACTTTCACATTGTCTGTAGCTAAGCCTGTTGCGACTGTGCTGTTTACTTAGCCTTGCCAACTGCCCTCGTTCTGGCAGAGCATGCATAGCCTAAGTAAACAGTATTTAAACAAAGTAAACGTCAACGCGAGATATGCATCGTTTTTGTACGAGGTTTCTTTTTGACATCTAGTGACCGTCAGCATTGAACTTTTGAGCTGAAAATTGGCATACTGGAACTTACTCCTGCAGTGAGGATTGAGGAACGTTTACACTATTTTTTCTAAGCCTTTTCGTTTTAGCTGACTGTAGTAACAGTTGCGCTAATGGCACAAGCTGTCTGTTGTCTGTTGCGTGTCTGTCTGTATTGTGGCTAAATGGTACGTTTTTTGGGAAAACCGTCTAAAGAATCTAATACGGTTGCTCGATCACTATCCTGTAGTACTTTAACCATATCGCTATCTGCAGCACTTTGGCTGCAATTTGCAATGAAAGTTACCGCCTGCAATGACTACATGCTTGTTGAAACAGTTAATTATTTTTACAACCGGAAGTATGCTCTAGCATGATTTACAGGTGCAGTCCATTGATGTTGCAATCTGATGTTACATAAGTAAATAGCAGATTGAGTGTATAGAGGGTCAGGCAGTATAGTAAATTTTGGCCTTCCCTAGCGACAGCTGGGCTTTGGTCTCATTAGGAGCCAGCACAGTACAGATTGGTAATAATACCCCTAATCTGCCATCAACCCGGATGATAAAACATTTACATCTGGACCAGAGATGTGTGGTTCCTGGAATTTAGTGTTCACGTCTGCAAAACTAAGTCGTCAGGCATCCGCGTCCGCACTGCCAGCAACAATTGTGTAAAATATACTGGAATTCAGGGACAGCCTTTAACAATGTGACATGTGCAAAAAAGCACAGGATATTTCCCCGCAGCCGGTCAAATAGCTTATAGGCTATAAGCTATTTGACCGTGACTGGTCAAATATCCGGCCCTGTGAGGGCCGGATATTTGACCGTTAATAGTGGTGTTCACTATTGTTCATATACATCGTTGAAAACAGTACACCATAATATTAATGCAAATTTTAGTCATTAGCGCATACACTATCTATAATGTCATTCACTAGGTGGCGACTTCTCGTTTTGACCGGTCAAGTAGCCTACAGGCTCTTTGGCCGGTTGCCGGTCAAATAGTCACTGTGGTGCAAAAAATGCACATGCAACTGGAATTTTGTAGTATTGTTGTTAGTAGAAAGTAGGAACGTTGCCGTGAAGGAATTTGTTTTTCTTAGAAAGTGTGCATCCGTAAAGACATCAAAAATTGCATTTGCGACTGCGTCTGTGAACGTTTAGTGATTTTCATAGGCTTCTATTGTCAGACTTTGTGGGAAATTTGAAATGTAACCATTGTAATTTCCAGATCCCATCACATTTTAAAGGTTTCTTTGTGCTACTTTGTTAAAAATTAGGCCCTATTTACCAAGCCAATATTCAAGGCCTATTACAGTGTTCTTTTTTTATCTTACCAAATTACATTGATGTTTGTTCCTTATTATATGATTATGTCGTGTGGATCTTCTTTTAGAAATGAAAAACAGTAACATCAATATAGACAGCTTCGAGTTAGGCTTGCTGGTAATAGACACGTTTTGAGTCTGAGAATGCAGGGCCACATTCTCGAAACTTCTTTAAAATTTTTTCGGAACATTTTCTCCTATTAAAAGATGCACTTTTTGAATCTTTTTAAAGATGTCTTAGGAGAATATCTTAGGAAAGTTTCAAGAAAGTGGTTTCAGATAAGTAGGATAGAAAAACTTGTTGAGAGATACCCCTGTACTAAAGGAGTGCTACGCGTGCTACTGAAAGGCAGGGACGTCATTTTGCAGGGGTGGCGTTGAGAGATCTGTGGACCACGCAACGGATTTATGATTTGTGATTGCAATTTTTTTCCAGTTGAGTCCTGCATAAACGACTGACGACAAACGTTTGGTCCCAGATTGAACTTTTCTGTCTAAACTGCACAAAATTTGGTCAGTTGATTGACCTCATTCTCAGGAAAATCACCACCACCAGATGTCACGTGCACCAATTCCAGACCCCAAAGCTGATTTAAGGAGCCCTACATCTAGGAGAGGGAAAGGAAAAGGGGAAAGTCTACGAAGGATGAGAAAAAAATTGGAACAGATTGAGGCTCCCAATGATTTACTAAAATGACCCCCACTGCTCAAAGGGTTGTGGCTGAGTGGAATAGGCCGCAAGAAATGTTGTGAATTCGTTCGGTGTATTAAAACAGTTTTATAAAATAAACGTTAGAACAACTTCGTCACTTTGTGTTTTTTTGTGATTGGTGTTGTCATGGTTAGAAGATAACTTATATGTGTTGGTGATCCGTGTCAGTCACGCTGCGATGTATTTTACTTACTCACCGTTAAGTGAGTAGTTTGCTATTAAATTTCTATGTTGTTTACTAGCGGGCTTTTAAAGTAAAGTAATTAGTTACTGTCATTTTCGAAAACTGGACTTTTTTGTTGTCGGAGAAGCACTGCTATGATGACTGGCATTTTCAGACGTAATTTATCACCGAAAACGTATAACGGATCCAGCGTGTCTTCAGTATCGTTTATTCAGTCTGAACAGTCTCCAATAAGTTATCCACGAACTGCATATGGCAGAGCTTACGGCTGCGTGAAACAAGAAAAGAATAGTGGAAACTGTTTGCAAACAGTATTGAAATCAGCAAATAAGAAATTGTCCGAGAAACATGTCAGGCTGGACAGATGGATCATCAAGCCGTATGGTGATGGCATTTGTGTCGAAGGACATCGCAGGTTCACATAATTCAAATATTTACAGCTGTATTGTGTACATATTATTAGTTCGCCCGGATACGATAGTTTTTGTAGGGGACTTATGTTTTACTGCAGATGTTTTTTTATTAGTTTTTATTGTTTATTTCAACGTGAGATCTTCGATATTATTCAGCAGCACATTGACACACATTCAGTGTGATGTGGGCAATATCACCTTCTGTGATTTTTGCTGTTTTCGATGTGTGAGTTTTTTAATGTTACCATTAACAAGTGTATAAACTGATGTTTTGTACATTTATTAAGCTAAAAATGTGCACTGTCAACAGCCATTTTCGAACATTGTTGACTGCATTTGTGCACATGGCAAGATACTTTTGATGAAAGTCAACTCAAGGAAGATGCATTGACATTCGGAAATGTAGCAACAGACAATGCTGAGGTTTGGTTGTAGAAAGGAAACTATTCTTTATGAATGTAGCCATTTTGCCAGTTTCCAGATCTAATGTATACTGTAATGTTGTTAAGAGCTATGAGTTATATAAGTAGTTGTCGGAGTGGTGTTGTGTTCGTCTGTGTTTAGTTGTGACCCAGAGGATGAGTTCTGGCACAGCAGCTTGATCACCGAGCGCCTGGATCGACGTCTTGTCTGCTCATCCACTGGCACGAAGTACAAACTCACTGGCAACATTGAAAAGTCGCTTGCATTGGCACAAGGTACCAGACTAGTTGTATATATTATATACTGCACTGTTTTTTGGTACTGGTATGTATTTTTTCAACAAAAAAAAATAAATTTGAATCATTTACTTTCAGCGTTAATATGTACTTAGTAGTACGTTTGTTTGCTAACATACTTTACCATGCAGAACATTTGAAGCAGTTAACAAAAATACAGTCTCCTGTCACCAGTGCTTGCTATCTGAAAACTCAGTGGCAGAGTATCGTAGAGCACCATATCTCCAGTGTGAGCTCAGCAAGCTGCTGTCGCTTTGAACTGCACACAATAACTTTTTTCAATTTTATCAGCAGTAGTAGTTTTTTGGCATGGGTTCTGATTTGTAGCACTGATGAGTATAATGTTTGGTTCACATGTGAGGAAGGAGGAGACCAATATAAATGCATAAAACAGACTGACAGGACACATGGCAGCAAACTCCTCATTGTACTGTACATAAACTATTTATTGTTTTAGGGTTTTCGTCATATATAGTGGAGAGATTCTGTGAAGGATTTCCTGATGATTGGTGTTACGTATTGTCTCAGAATGATACCAGGTTTTGCTTTTCATGTTATTAGTCTCGTGAGTTTTGTTTATTAGTTTACTTACCTAATTTAGTTTTCCACTTGAGTTTAGTAGAAATGTTAGTATCATTGCTATTGTTATTGCTGCTGTTCATTTGCCACTGTTATTCACTGTTACCAAGCCTACAGTGCTTTGGCCATCAGGAAGGCCATCCAGACTGAAAAAGTTTGGCCACAACAATTATCAAAAGTGTTTTGTTGCTGGCCTCACTGAAGACAGAATAACCAAACCTGGAGAAACTGTGGAAAATGAGCCAGTCAAAGAAAAGCTGAGTATGCATGCTATCACACGCTAGTTTTAATTTTAGCTAATTATCTCATTTTCAATTTTGATCAATTTTATTGAAATTGCTAGTATTAATTTTGTATGAAATGTGCAATAGGTTTGGGTCGCTTGGTCATGGACTGGTAAAGTGTGCTAATGTGAATGATATGAGCAAGTCGGCACAAAGCACTCCTATCACTGAGAACACGACACTCATTCGTGGTTAGTGTTTATTGTGTATCATTGATACATTAGGTTTGAGTCCCTTTGATAGTTTTTTTGATCATGGTAGTGATGTCAAAATAGGAATGCTATTGTAAAGATTGAATGCGTGTTTCAAACAGGCGAAGTTAGTTAGTTAAAACCAAAAATGATCTTGTACTTTTTAACTGCATGACTTAGGTAGCATGGAGCTTGTACTTACTTGTACGTGCATTATCTGTTCGTGTGTTTGTAATGTTGATGCATCACTGCCATAGAAGTTGTGGCAATAGCTTGTGGTGTTCACTTTAGTCTTCAGAGCCCCATCGTTGTTGACATAGTCTAAGGAACATACCAGCATTTTTGCCAGATTATGGGTAGGATGGCAGTTTTCAAGAGAAAACTTGCAATTATGTATATCTATCTATCTAGGTGCAATTGTTACTTATGGTAGTTTGTTGTGTACTGTGTAGGTAGCATGCATGAGAGGCATCTGATCCATGTGAAACAAGAGATAATTGCTGACGATAGTTCGCAGTTGGTGCCGACGACATCAGTGGAGAAGGAACCACGGTCTTTTGAGAAGCACATTGTGCTGGAGAGATGGATCATTAAACCACTTGGAGATGGCATCTGTGTCGAAGGGCATCGCAGGTTGTCACAGGCATTCGCATGTTTGTGTTTGCATTGTAGCAATGCCTGTTGGTTACTTAGGTTTAATGTAGGTTTGTTTCTTGCTTATTTTCTTGACTAGCCTCTGAATAGTTACATGGAGATAATTAATGAGCAACTTTAGCTGCACTGAGGTGAATTTGTTTGACATGTAGTGCATTGCATTTGTGATGATTTTTTTTTGTGACAATGATGCTAGTGAACCATTTCCATCACATTGTCGAAATGTAATCATTACTCGTAGGCAAAAAAATGAATACCTGTAATGTGATAAGTTAGTTAGCATGACTAGAAAGCTGGCTATTTCACTGTGCAAAACCACTGTCACATTTTGTCATATGTATTTCTGTGTGCAGTATTGCTGTTGTACTCAAGACTCTTGCATATGTCACTTCTCATGTAGCAGTTTATCATCATAGGCCATATGATATTACGGGACATGGGTCTTGTTCATCCATCTGTTTCTAGACCTGTGAGTCGCTGTGGTACAGAAACGTGACCCAACTTGAGACTAAAATGACCACCAAGTCAATGGCGGTTGACTTGAGCACATTCAAATCGACTTGACTTCACTTGACAGCAGCATGTCGATTTTAAACGACATCAGAAGTTCAGAAGTTGTGATGAACTGTGTTACGTATAGGATAATTACATTTTTGTGGTCTGAAGGCTTTGCAAAGGCAGCTTTGTTGTCTTGATTTTTTTTCTGTTTGTGGGTCATTAAAACAGTGAGTGAGTACGGTTTAACGTCTCATCTGACACATAATAGGTCATTTCGGAAATGGCCTTTCCAGACAAAATGCATGCAAACACATTCCAGCAACACAAAATTTAACCTTTACAGAAAAACCAAACACACAAAACACAAAATATTGAAACAGCCTGAAACTGTAAGAACTGTCAATGTGCATAAATGTGCATATGTAAAGGTAATGACAATTCTAATAATCTTTCCTGTTATCCTCCAGACAGTCATCAATCTCATAATGCTGTCTATTGGAGACAGGGGACAGTCATTAAACAGTGCTAGTCGTGAGAAGTCAACTTAAAGTGGCTTGTAATGAGACCAATGTCGCCAGAAAATTTTGATGTTAAAGTTATTGCGGACTGATTTGACCAGACTTGGAAGCATGTCAACTTACTTGACCAAACTCACAGGTCTATCTGTCCTATATAGGATTGGTCTGAATGTTCATTAGCAGAAGTAATGAATTTGCTAATTTTCACTTGTTATGGTCAAAGATCAAGCTTAGCAGATAACACCCATCTCACACGAACAAAGCTGGCTAGACCTAATTTATTGCGAATGCTTACGACATTTGTGACAAGTTAGGTTTACATCAGCTGTGAATATAAGTAATAGGTAGGCACTGGATCAACATATCTTTCTAGTTTCTCAAGCATTTTATGTAGATGATAGTTGTTTTAACAGTGACTGCTTACCTAGTTGGATGGAGGCATTGCTGTCCTTCACTCTGCTGATGATGTCACTCTCACATGGCTTGGCTTTGCAGTCAATGCAGATGATTAGAAGAAGAAGTGGCTATAGAAGTTAGATGCTTTATTTACTGTGTAGTTGAATAAGTTGTGTTTATTGTGCTCTGTGTAGTTCTGATGCAGATGATAAATTCTGGCACAGCAGCTTGATCACAGAGCGCCTGCAACGATGTCTTGTCTGCTCGTCTACTGGCACCACGTACAAACTCACTGGAAACATTGTCAAGCCGCTTGCATTGGCACAAGGTACCAGTGGCAGTTATGCTGCAATTAGGCTCTTACTTAGTAGATGATTTATATAGTGTGTTGAGTGTAAATAACCTTGAATGTGCTCAGTGTGCTGGTACACAGTGTTTCATAAAAAGGACCCCTTTTTGGTTTTTTCATAATTTACTCAAATGATGAGCAATTTGCATGAAATTTTTACGAGTTGTAGCTGAATAAATACTAATTCGAAATGTTTTAACAAAACATAGCAGTTGATTAAATATTCTTTGCTAGTTGTGATGTAACGCTGACATTATAATGTGTCACGGGTACAAACAGGCTAATCCCAATTGGTGCTGCCAGTTGCTACCTTGTTTCAGTGGTGAAAAATCTGGTTCCATGGCATCAAATATTTGAAGTTTTACAGTTGCATCCACAAAAACGTGCAGAGTGATCGAGTTTATGTATCTGTGGGGATAGTTGGTCTTTCACATGTTCAAGCTAAACAGTGCACTATCACACCAAGCTTGCAAGATGTGCGAACGAGATTAAGTTCACCATCGAAGCAGGGTAGCAACTGACAGCACCAGTTGAGTATAGCAAGTTTGTACCTGTGACACATTATGACATCAGCGTTACATCACGACTAGCAAAGAATATTTAATCAACTTCCATACTTTGTTCAAATATTTCAAATTAGTTTTTCTTCAGCTACAACTGGTAAAAATATCATGTAAATTGCTCATAATTTGAGTAAATTATGAAAAAAACAAAAAGGGGTCTTTTTATGAAACACCATGTAGAACAAGAAGTGAGAATGTTTTAAACTTGAGTGTTATGCTGTTTTTAAGATTGTTTCGAAAAGCATTTTAAGCAGATAGATTTGCGTGTCAAAATGCATAATAATAATAATACCAATGCCAATGTTTATGGTGCTGTCGTTATGTCTTTGCCATTACGAGAGTTCACGCGGTTCATTTGACTGAATATAGCATGAGCGCCAGGTGGCTGCCGACTTTTGGACCAAGCCGATCAGTTTGAGGCACAATAGATCCGCCGATAGGCAGCTGTAGTGACTACATTCACTATCTCCATTTATTATATTTGGTACAGCTGGTGGAATCCTTTGAACTGTATCCACACTTATACGCTGACGACACCCAGATCTACGGCTTCTTTCGACCGGGGGACACCGACAGTCTACGGCAACGTGTTGCTGACTGCGTTGCTGCCGTCGCTGATTGGATGCGTTCCAATCGACTTCAGCTCAATGCATCCAAGATGGAAGTACTGTGGTGCACTTCAGCCCGTCGACAAAGTCAGCTACCTTCTGATCCGTTGGCTGTTGGCTCTGATCTCGTGTCGCCGGTCAGATGCGTGCGCGATCTCGGTATTTTCATTGACGCTGACCTGACGATGCGTACCCAAGTCAGTCAGACATGTTCGAAGTGT
>Ga0056128_1001698_pt1 | contig 25181 bp, 14 predicted proteins | sample WorMetLIZISLAND2_FD_71113 | JGI IMG/M metagenome (GOLD analysis project Ga0056128, IMG submission 71113) | Marine gutless worms symbiont microbial communities from Max Planck institute for Marine Microbiology, Germany - Olavius geniculatus... ... | reverse complement strand
GGAGCTGCACTGGCTTCCGGTTCGGCGTCGGGTGGACTTCAAGATGGCCACTCTGGTCTACTTGTCACTGTCTGGTATGGCTCCACCTTACCTGGCCGCCGACTGTCAGCTGGTCTCCGATGAAGGTCGTCGTCAGCTGCGCTCTGCTAACTCAAGGACATGTGTCGTCAGAAGGACCTGCAGCAGCTATGGAGACAGATGCTTTGCTGCTGCAGGTCCGAGGCTGTGCCAGCTCATCTGAGACAAACTGACGTTAACTTTGAACAGTTTAAACGGCAGTTAAAGACATTTTTGTTTGGGCGTTGATAGCGCGGTGCATTGTGGCTATTGTTAAATTGCGCCTTCTAAATAATCTTACTTACTTATATCTACTGCATTAATTACTTAGCTGGTGTCAAAGTTCATAACATTTTATGTGTTAACTTCAAAGTAATTCACTTTATTCTTGCTACATTACAAACTGTATGATTAATGAAGATAATTTTAATCAAATCGCAAAGCTGATTGACCTTTAGCCCTAGGCGCAGCAATATATTTGTAACCTTTCAAGCCATGCATAAATAATTTGGTTCTGCAGTACTGCATTGGCATCTGACTGACAACAATAGGGATGATTAAACCACAACACCAAAACATCTACACACTCAAATACATATGCTGAACAAATACATCTAGATCTACAAATCATTCGACAACATGACTGCATGAAGTGCTATTGTCACATAGAATGCTGTGACAGCATCATTAGCAGCCATGTTCAGACATCGTCGTAATACATCACTAGCACGGTACACAAAGTCTGAAATAAATTAACAAATAATTATCACATCAATATCACACACAAACGCATTTGATTCACACTCACAATGACGTGCATGTCAAGTAATACGATAAATAAAATAGGCTGTGCAAATAACTAAGCCCTGCTGTCAAGTCACGTGCATCAAGAAACTACATATGAATATTCATATAACTTGGTTCATGCTGATACCAGTGTTCATTTGCATGCACAGCTGATTCAAATACAACAATAACGTGATTGCACATCGGCCAGAGGGCTTCACGTCATTCAATGAAAATTTGCGCAAACTGTACAAACTGGCAAATTTACTACTCATACAAATGTTCAAATCAAAATTCACCTGTCTTAATTTGCTGTCCCATAATCAGTGATGCAGTAGGACAACAACAGTAAAACAAACTTCTAGATGTAGAACCAGAGAAAACGTTGCATTAAAAAACTTGACGGACAAACTATGATGCAGGTTTATTAACATAACAACAACAGCTTAATAAAAATATAAAAACTGCAACAATGCCACTGCTGTTTGCACCAGTTTTGATTTCTGTGTAACCTGCCTAGTGCCTACTTTCCCAAAGTTACTCCATGATCGGCAGGTTCCAAAAGTAAACTTTTGGTAACTTTTTCGAAGTATGTGCCACAAGTACCATGTTCTTTCTACACAAATAGATTAAATAAGTGACAAAAACTGAAAATACGTAAGAAAATTACATGCACCAAGCAAAACTGAACAAACTAAATTTACAGAAACTACGGCAACACGCAGACGGCTACAACTACTTGCAACTACGGCTTAAAGCTGATTGGCCAACGACAGAAACGTCCAGCATCTCGTGTGTCATGGCCTGCTATTGGTCGAACTTGTAGCACACTTGTCACAGATGCTCAATGTCAAACAATAAATACAATCAAACAAAACGAAATTTTAAAAGCATTGCAGAGATTCAACACAGTTATGCAGTTGAGGTCGTATGCATAACAACGTCGTAACTTTAGTCTTGGACTAAATTTGAGTTACGACGGACTAACTGCTAAGTTGGTATGCATAACAGCAGTCCGGCATGAATAAAGTTGTTAACGACACAATTATGAACATCGTGCATCATAAAACACTTATGCCTACTCAGTATACATTACTGACACAATTCTAGTATTGAAACTCGAGGAATGGAACACTTGTTGCCTGAGTTTCTTCGCACATTTCTGCATCGCACATTTCAACTGCCCGTGTTGCTGTAATTAGCCTATCATATAGGCCATAAAAGTCATGAATATTAATGTACAGAAGCATGAGCAGACGACAACTTTGCTGGCGCGTGCATGCGTCAAAACAAGAATGGGCGACTTCATGCTAGGGAATTCCAAAATGAAATTACAAGACATCAACTACGTCGGGACTTGGTGGTCCAACTGCTATGACGCCTTACTGCATACCAACTAGTTTCATCAATTAGTCTCAGATTTGTTAGTTCCGATGTAGCCGCTGGTCTCGGCGTAAACTAAGACGTTGTTATGCATATGGCTCCTGAATTTCAGCAAGTCATATCGAGTCACAACCAGTGGTACTAGTCAAAACCATTAACTTTTCTCCAACAAGCCTCTGATATTTGATCACCCTATTCTACGAAAATTAGAGTATTATTATGATCTTACTTTGGTGAAACCAAATACACTTTCTGAGGAAAGATAAACACTTGATACAGTGGCCAATGATGGCCACTTTTATAAACCAGTGCTATCTATATCCTAAATGTCACAGAAAATATTATTTCAATTATTAACACTACACACGAAGGCCAATCCAAAAAGTATACGAGACATCCCCCCTCAAAGTTTTTGGTAGAAAGGACACCAATGACTGCCCGCAAAGTGGAAAAATGACAAATTGGAATTACCAAAATCTGCCCCATTTTAGCATCAGAAAAGTTATCGTAAGGCTAAGAGGTCACAGACTCATTTCAATGATGTCGTTCTTTATCTATTCCAATTCAGATAAAGATACACAAATTCATGCTCCTGACAATACTAAGAATGCCATTTGTATTTGACAATGTGCGACTAGAATTACCAGTACACTGCATAACATTTGCAAGACAGACTATACAGATAAAATACACCGAATAAAAAATGACACTACCCAGTCTGTCCGTAAACACTGCATACATTAATACACAACTTGTGCTGACAAGAATGCTCTTCATATTGATATACACAACTGCTGTAGCACAGTGACCACAGAGCAGAGATGTGCGGATCCTGGAATTCTGGGTCCGTGTCTAAAGGGTAGCGTCCGCAAACTCGTCGTCTTGTGTCTGCATCCGCACTGCCAGCGACATTGATAATGTTCAGAATATACTGGAACCAAGGGCCAGCCTTTAACAATGTGGCATGTACAAACAATTAACCTGAGCAAAGCTCACGCGATGTGCAACAGCAGCAGTCCTGTCACTTTGGCAATCAGTGTAGGCCTACAACAATAAGATACTAATGCATCTTGAAAGAGTACTTAAATTTGAGGCCTCCGTATGGAAGACAACTTAAGTTTAAGAGATAAAAACTTAGATTCTTAAAAATGTATTTTCTATGCTTAAAATGTCATACACAGGTTATCCAGGTCCCATATCCAGCCATTTCATCGTAATTTGCTCTTAAAATGTGTCACAGCCGAAAATCACAAAAAAATCACTAAAAACCCCTATTTTGGGGGTTCAAGGTCATTCAATGTCATCGACGTTGACACCAATAAAAAGCTTGTCACCAGTACTTGTTATGATAAGCAGATGTCTGTACCTATCTGCAGCCGTTTTCATGCTACACGAGATAAATGCAGTAAAATAACCACTTTTACGGGGGTAGCCGTTTTTCACGCCCACCTGCGACGGCCTCCTTGAACCTAGGGGGCTGGAACTTGGACTGCTGAAATCTACATACAATGCTGAAAATTTCATACGCAGGTTGTTTTGGTCTAACTCCAGCCATTTCGTTGCAATTCACTGTTAAAATGTGCACTGCATCAAAAAATTGCAAAAAAATTCACTAAAACCCCTTTTGGGGGGTTCAAGATCGTTCAAGGTCATCGATGTTGATAAATCTAAAAAATCTGTTACCAGTGCTTGTTATGATAAGTAGCACATGTACATATCTGCAACCGTTTTCACACTAGAAGAGCCAATAGGGTCAAAATAATGTCTTTTAGAGAAGGTACCCCTCTTTGATGCCCTCACTCGAGGGGAATCCTCCTCACCCAGGGGCACGAAATTTTGTCACACCAAACTAGAATCCTTGGGGCAGCCCAAAGTGAAGATTTCATGAACCTAGCTCGCACCATTTTGATACAGCTAGAGACCTTGAGGCAGCCCACGGTGAAGATTTTGTGATTTTAGCTTGCACTGTTTTGATACAGTGATAGGGTACAACAGACAGATGGATGGACAGACAAACAGACGGACGCCTAGATGATGGCTAAGATGCGCAAAGCATTCTGCTATCGCACGTAAAAACTGCAAATGCAACTGGAATTTTGTAGTATTATTGTTGCTAGAAAATAGGAACGTCACAGTAAACAAATTTGTTTTTTTTTGTCTCAGAAAGCGTCCATGTCCGCAAAGACATCAAAACTTGTGTCTGCATCTGCACATCTCTGCCACAGACCAACCGTACATTTTATGAACTGAAGTTCACAGGCTGCTGTGACATGATGCCGTACTGGTAAAGATATGGCAGAAACATTAACATAACATCCAGACACAGAGAGAGACACTGAACACTGCTGGCTGGAGAATGCCGCGAAGTGACAACAACGGTGGTATCAGTCAGATTGTTCCGCAATTACCGGTGCCTCGAGTCGCAACAGTCGACGATGTCAGCGTTGATGTCTGTTGTGTAAGTGGATCAATCTATGACAATATGCAATACACCATCATTAGACACATCAGTTGACAACCATGCCTCACGCTAGTGCTATCTATCAGCATCTGTCTGTCTTCGCCAAACCAACACCATATCACAAATTCACACTAGCACAAAGTCGACCCCTGCCCTGCTGCCATGGCAATGAAAATCTTTTGTCGTGATAATTAGAGTTATTATATTCTAGCCTTTAAACCCCATAAAAGGCCGACCAGTTCAGTGCTGGTTGTGCTCTCAGTTACCAAACCACCATGGCACTCTGTTAACTCATTCACGATACACAGCAAACAACACATCACTGCAAACTGCAAAGCCAAATAATGGGACTCAAAAAATGTACAGATAGCAAATGCTGGAATATGCAAAATGCAACAGCCAAGTTGAGCAAAAGACTCAAAACAAAAACAGTTAATATAGCAAATCTCAGAGTATTCAGAAACAAAAAATAAACAATTCAGACAGTACGCTTACACACAGCACAGCTAGATTCATCAACAGTTCATACAGCAGACCTCAGAGTATGCGGGTGGAAACCGATATCGATAGTCGTAGACATACGTATACATTGGTGTAAACATGTAGTCACCGACAGAGCCCGGCTGATCATCATCCTCATCACGGATGTCAACAGCTCCGGTCAAACTCTCAGCATACATTGGAGGATCTGCAACACACACCCATGCGTGGGACCTTTGTATAAAGGACACCTAGCAACCCATGCACTGAAATGTCCATATGTAAACACTACGAAGGTATCTGAGGCATCCAGAAGAATTCAGAGCAAAGCAAACCCAGAAACTGAACTCAGTCAAACAGATTGAACCCAATCAACAGAACAAGCCAGGCTACATTCGGAGTTCAAAATTTTCAAATATTCAACGTTGTCCAAAAAGCTACTTTGACTGACTAGATGGCCATCTTCTATGGTAGTGATCGTTATGGCGCCTCAAAATCAGCTCGATGACTCTGCGAGCCTTATAAATTTCTACATTGTTAGCCAACCGTACTTAAGTAATGGTTGAGCCGTTGTCGTGGTTGTCATCTGTCTGTCCATCCATCCTTCTGTCACGGATGTACTATGGCTAATGGGTAGAGCATAGGGGAAAACTTTTTACACGAATAATTAGCCATGGGTGTAAAACTCGGCATGCAAAATTTCAGCCATGTAATTCAAGGGAAACATTTTCAAATTGAGGGTTGAATGAAGGGGGATAGGAAAAATGTGCATTTTTCAATGGAAAACTAGCCATATCTTAGAAATGGCTAGAGATACAGCCTAGATTACTATTAATCACTATTAGGAAGTGGCATACACCCCGTCTAAGATGGAAATCATTGACCTTGGATGACCTTGAAGGCTGTTATGTGCTATTGTGGCTAAACGGGTGTGAGATAGGGCATAAGGTGCTATCGATCACTGACAGGAAGTCACATATTGGCCTTCAAATAACATGAAAATCATTGGATGACCTTGAAGGTCACTGACAAGCAGTACGGTCGGCTATCCAGCGACAGCTGGGCTTCTTGTTACTAACTAGAACTACTGATTTTTAAAAATGCTAAGTAAATATGACTGTCCATGATACAGTCAGGGCCAGACCACAATATCAATGTGCCAGGCATAGAAATCACATTGGTCAATAAGATGACAACAAACCATCGACGGGAGGTGGTGGTGTTGCATTTTCTCGGTACGGAGGCGGGACTACAACGGGCAGGAATTGTGTCCCGTAGCAACCGGCCGGCAGGTGGCGTGTTGTCGGTGTCAACAAAAATGGCACACGCCGATACGGCACAGTGCCGACGACGATCGGCAGATTCATCGACAAGTTGTACGAGTTGGGAATGTGTAGTGCCACCTGTTGCACATTCAGCGAACAAGCATCTATAGCATAAATCCACACTCTCATTCATACTGCTTATCTTCATCCCTACGTCTGGAGTGGTATAAGCTAACAGACCAATGGTCAATTTCATGGGTGCAGCCACACATGACAACCAAACTTCAGCATAAGCTTACACTATGAACTATCTGTGATCGTGAAATAAGTTAAATCACTGTGTGGAGTACACATGTACTGGATACATAGGTTTGTATAACATCTACACCACTCTAAACACTGTAATTTAACGATAACAAGCAGTTTCTAACAAGACAGAAATCGACTTTTTACGTGCGATAGCAAAATGCTTTGCGCGTCTTAGCCATCATCTAGGCGTCCGTCTGTCCATCACACTCGTGAGCTGTATCACGAGCTAGGTTCATGAAATCTTCACTTTGGGCTGCCCCAAGGATTCTAGTTTGGTGTGACAAAATTTTGCGCCCCTGGATGAGGGGATTCCCCTCGAACAAGGGTGTCAAAGAGGGGTATCCCTTTAAAAAGATGTTATATTGCAGTTATTGGCTTGTTTACTGTGAAAACGATTGCAGATAAGTACAGATATGCTGCTTATTATAACAAGCACTGGTGACAGGATTTTTAGATTTATTAACATCGATGACCTTGAATGACTGTGAACCTCCAAAAGAGGGGTTTTTGATGAATTTCCTGCAATTTTTGACTGCAGCACATTTCAACAATGATCTGTGATGAAATGGCTGGCGATAGACCAAGACAACCTGCATATAAAATTTTCAGCATTAAACGCTGATTTCAACAGTCCAGGTCCCAACTCTTTAGATTCAAAGAGGCCTGCGCAAGTGAGCGTCAACGACGGATACCCACCTAAAAAGTGGTTGTTTTACCACTATTGACTCATTTAGCATAAAACAGTTGGAGATAGACACAGATTTACTGCTTATTGTAACAAGCATTAGTGAGAAGCTTTTGAATGATGTCAACATCAACGACCTTGAACGACCCTGAAACCACAAAATAGAAGGTTTTAGTGTTTTTTTTTGCAATTTTCAGTTGCAACACACATTTCTAGAGCAAATTGTGCTGAAATGGCCAAAGATAGTCCTGGACAACATGCATATGAAACTTTTAGCATTAAACATACATTTTTAACCATCTGAGTTCTGACCTCTTAGGTTCAAGGAGTCTTCCGTACAGAGGTACTCCTTCGAAATGCATTATTACTTTATTGCACGCTGTACATGATTGCCGAGGTGGCAGGACCGCTGCTATCACGCATCATGTGAGCTTTGCTTAAATTACTTGTTACATGTAAATATAAATCTGTCAATTTTGCTCAACCAATCATTAGGTACACAATGCTTGATCAGATATAAACCACTGTGTGACTCAAAAAAATTTCTCAGAAATACTAGCAAAAACACTTTTCCAACAACCTTGCAGTTAAGTTATAAAATTTAAGAATATAGGAATCTACCGCAGGGCAAAAACAAATCAACAGATACTGCAGCAATGCATCTTAAGTGCAGTGGGAGTGATCACGTGATTGCAAATTTCTCTTAGACTGTAACCGTGAAACAGTTTTGAAAATTGGTCTGCATACAGTAAAATTATGGCAGGGAAACTTGATGGAATACTTTTCAGCCGTAGAAATGTAAAAACAGCCAAAACATTTTAATGCCAACGACAGCCAGAAGTCCGGCACAGACCTTGACATAATACTCGACACGAATAACGCAGCAGTTCATCACACTGGGCGAAACTGCGGGGATCTTCAGCAGCTGAGCATCCCATGATGCTCTGCTGCTCGGTGATATCGGCAGACCTACAACCACCAGCTCAATGAAATGACACATCTCAAACAAACGACACATCTCTCGATGAATACCGAAGCAATTGTTGGTCTCACTTCAGAAATAGCATGCGCTTGTGAATAATGACGAAAAACACTTTAGATATTCCCAGCCCAGCCTGGAGCAAATCCCCCCCAAAAAAATGTTCACAAGTACTCGAATGATGTTGATTACAATGATTAGCTGACAGCAAGAGCATTCAGTTCATGACAAGTTTCATTTCAACAATTTCCAACTAAGTTAACTTTTGTGAACTCTGCCCAACCTGAGCAAGTCTGCAAAATAGTGGCAATAGCAGTTATACCAAATCTGTGCTGACAACTAGTTTCACTTGAACACTGACAAAAAGGTTAAAAGTTGTCTATAGCCCATAATGGTAACCCATCTCAGAGAGTTACCTGAACTATTAACAAATATGGCCTGTTGGTTCAGCAAACATAAGATGGGAACTCACCCGTGAGCACTGTGAACTTTGTGTCACGTATCCGAGTTTTGCCACTGGCAAAGAACATCTGTGTCTGGTGTAAAGTTGCATAAGGTATGACTGCCCGAGACGAGTAGTTCTCAAACTCGGCCGATATAGCGATCGACTCACCTATCAACACCACACATCACAGTACAACAATGCACTACTCAACTGTGCTCAAACACTCACCAGAGCCAAAACAATTACAACAATTACAGCTGCCATGCTAACATACTAACAAATGCCTTAAAAAAATTATCGTAAATAAAAATTAATGCCACTGAAAATTTCAATCCAAAGACAACAATTGCTTTGCAACAAAACAGTTTTCTTCCTTTGCAGCTGTGCTCAAATGCTTGGCATATTTTACACCAAATTCTGCATGTGGCTAATCGCAAAATTGCTCAACGATCCCAAACCGAATCTCTGGAATATCAGAACTATAGAGAACAATGGTCTGGTGGCTAAACAAAAGCCAAAAGCTACAGACTGAACACACAAAGAGACGTAGTACCAGGGCAGTAGCCACGCCGGTCGGTCTGTGCACTGACTGATATAGGCCCAGATGTACACAACCAGCAGCAGAGAAACTTCTCGGTGCTGTTTTCTACTGGCAGCTGAACAACGCATCAACATACACAATTAACAGCACTGACGAAGTTCAAACCTCGGCCTAAGACTGTCATCTACACCGTGGGCCATAAAAAACGTGGCACTTTGCTTCTGTCCATAACTTCACCAATTATTGACAGATTTTAAAAAATTTTTTCATTGACACACGAGGCGGACAATTTGTAATAGCGTAATTATTATATATCCCATCACATCATAAATGCGTCTTTACACTACCTTGTGAAACATAAATGTAAGAAAACCTAATGATAACAACAAACATTTAAGTAAACGAAAAAAACACTTCAGACCAACACTGCGGTGAATGATCCATATGACACTAGATGTGTTAGACCCAAACAGTTTAGTGTTATACAGATCATTCACCGCAATGTTGATCTGAAGTGATTTTTTTTCGACTTTACCAAAATGTTTGTTTGTTATTATCACTACATATGCATATTTCATTCATATTTCACAAGGTAGTGTAAAGATGCATTTATAATGTGGTGAGATATATAATAATCACTTTATTGCAAATTGTCAGCAGAATGTGTTAAGGAATTTTGAAAATCGGTCATTAATTAGCAAAGATATGAACAAAAGTAAAGTGCCACGTTTTTTATGGCCCACCCTGTAGATCCTGATCACTACCATATCACATAATCTAAGCGTCTGCAAAAATTCATTATAATCCTTCCACAACTTATCTTTGGGAATATTCTTATAGACAGAAATGTACACAAACACAGGTCAATACTACCTTCTTTTGCAAAAATAACAAACAATCATGTTATATACATGTCAGTTGAGTTTATAATTATACAGTTAGATTACAAAATAATGATAAATACAACGTTTTCTACAGTGCTGCCTACAGAACTGGACAGCAGAGCTTGAAAATAAAAATAATTGTGTCTGAATAATATAAAAAAATACCAGATGATATAGTAAACAGTCAGACTAAAAACAATGTGCGTGCTATCACATCTGCTCATTTGCACCAGAATGCTAAATATGTGTGGCAGCATTACCAATACAAATGGCAGAAAAATGATCAGCAGCAGCATGTGAACTGAGGCGCAAACCTGATATTCAGCTTTGTTGATGTCAATTGGACTAATGACTGTGAACGCTTTCTTAGTCTTGAGATTAAACGACCAAGGTTTATCCATCTCAGCTTTCAGCCAATAGCGGACAGAGCCGTGCTTGCCTTCAAAGGATGTCGATATTCCTCTGTCACACAAACAGCAACTGTTAAACTGGCTGGTCTTGCTTGATACAATCAAATGTACAAAACATAAAATCCAATAACTCTTCAATAATTCTATAATCTATATCAATATTGCACACCTCCACAAGGCTGACAATGAGAAAAAGTACTGCCATTTTCAAGTACCCTGGTAGTCAATTTAGAATAGAATATATCAATAAGCAGTACCGATACTAGTAACTTCAGCTCTAGCCACCACAGAGCACCTTTGGCATATTTTCACCAATCACCATGTCACCTAAACTTAAAAATTATTCCTATTCCTCCTGCTGCAGCTACTACTAGTTCAAAGACTCACTCAAGCGGCAGTTCAAAACTGAAGTTGAATTCATAACGACCCTCAGACAAAGTCTCACAACTGTCCGACTGACCTAAATCAATACATCCAGAAACACAAAACATGTGACGACACTATGCATCCTGCATCCATATAAAATTAAAAATTATTAATAGCTATTATCTTTGTTAGTAAATATAAAAAACTAGCACATATAAAAAGGTTAAGTTTTACAGTTGAAAAGCAACATTTCAAAGATGAAGCATATTTTTATAAGTAAACAAGAAATCTGAACTAATGCCCATGATACACGCGACAGCCTATAGCAGTTCCTGTTTGCAGGTAATCTTGGTCTATCTCTATCCATTTTGTTGCAATTCATTCTTTTGCAGCCAAAAATCGCCAAAAAATCACTAAAAACTATTATTTTTAGGGTTTAAGGTCATTCAAGATCATCGACGTTGACATTTTTAAGAAGTTCGTCACCAGTGCTTGTTATGATAAGCAGCATTCTCTGTCTATCTGCAATCATTTTCATGCTAGACAAGCCAACAGTGAATAAATAACCATTTTTAGAGGGGGACCCTTCTCTGACACCCATGTGTGCAGATCTCCTTGAACCTACAGGGTCCAGACACGGACTGCTGAAATCTACATTCAATGCTGAAAATTTCATATGCAGGTTGTCTTAATCTATCTCCAGCCATTTCGGTGCTATTCACTCTTGAAATGTGTGTCGCAAACCAAAATCACAAAAAGTTCGCTATAACCCCTATTTTGGGGAATTCAAGGTCATTCAAGGTCATCGATGTTGACATTACTAAGAAGCTTGTCGCAGGGCTTGTCACGATAAGCAGCATGTCTGTGCCTATCTGCAACCATTTTTACGCGCGAGAGCTAGCATAGCGTATTAGCTACGGTAATTCTGTCTGTCCGTCCGTTTGTCCGTCACGACCCGGTACCATTTCAAGACTAGGCAAGATAGAGACTTCGGGTTTTCACCACATGATAGCCTAGAGTCTCTAGTATTTCGTGACAAAATTTCATGCTGCTGTGTAAAAGCGGTCCCCCGAACGAGGAGACAAAAGAGAGACACCCCTCCTAAAAAGACGTTGTTCTACTGCTATTGCATTCACACGGTGGCGCCACGCAACACGTTATGTTATGGATGATGTATACATATACATGGCAGCAAATAAAATGTCAAACTTGATCGATTTCAAGCATCTGCAAACAGTTTTATTATCTGTAGCTTACTCTAGAATGAAGACTTTCTCCTCAATTGCCGGTATATATTACGACGACAAAAATATAAATGTCAAGACATCCAAATTTTGGCCGTAAGTGAAACAAGTAATCGTGCGTAAAAATGGTTTCAGAATGGCACAAACATGCTGCTTATCACAACAAGCACTGCCAACGACCTTCTTAGAAATGTCAACATCGATGACCTTGAATGACCTTTAACCCCAAAATAGCAGGTTTTAGTGAATTTTTTTGCAGTTTTGCGCAGCAACACGCATTTCAAAAGTGAATTGCGCCAAAATGGCTGGAGATAAACCAAGACAAGCTGCATATGAAATTTTCAGCACGAAATGTAGATTTTAGCAGTCCAAATCCGGACCCTCTAGATTCAAGGAAGCCTGGGCACTTGGGTTCAAAAAGGAGGACCCCTGTAAAAAGTGGTTATTTATCCTCTGTTGGCTTGTCTAGCGTGTAAATGGTTGCAGATAGGCACAGCCATGCTGCTTATCATAACAAGCACTGACGACGAGCTTCTTACAAATGTCAACATCAATGACCTTGAACGACCTTAAACCCTAAAAATATTGATTTTAAGTGATTTTTAGCTGCAAAAGAGTGAATTGCTACGAAATGGCTGGAGATAGACTAAGATTACCTGCGAACAGGAACTGCCATAGACTCTCATGCATCTCAAGTATTAGCTCAGACTTCTTGTCATGCTAGACGAGCCAATAGCGGTAGATTAACGCCTTTTTAAGAGGGGTGTCCCTCTTTTGCCCCGTCGTTCATGGGGACCCCCTGCACCCAGTGGCATAAAATTTTGTAACAAAATACTAGAGACTCTAAGATATCATATGGTGAAAAACAGAAGTCTCTATCTCACTTGGTCTCCAAATGGTACCGGGTTGTGACAGACAGACAGACAAACAGACAAAATTACCGTAGCTAATACGTGCTACAGCTATGCTAGCTCTCGCGCGTAAAAATCTGTGAAATCTGAATCAACAGAAAAGCTATGGTACTGCAACATATAAAAAAATCTATGTACCTCCTCCAAAGAGAACCTGTCGCTTGAAGAAATATTCAACTTCGGCATTGTAGTGTTCTGTATATGCACCGAGACGGGTTCCAGTGCTGCGTGACTCAGTCCAATGAACCTATCATCAATCACACCACAGTAATAAACGCACCCACATAGCAAAACACTATATACAGCTCTATTGGACCTATTACAAAGCGAACAAACATAATCAAAGTTTGGTTAGGACCAAGAGTTATCCCAGCAATGAAGACTGCTGCTTTGATTACTTTATGATTGTCGCCAAATATGAATAATCTGGGCAAAATAAAGTGATAACACAAAAAACACAAACTCAGTAAAAAAATTCAATGATGAGCTTATTAACTGCAGTATTAACTTACATTTGGATTTTTTTTCAGCAATCAGAATTAACATAATTAACAACTCGACTGCTAATGTACATAAAAGGTGAACATTCTACCTTTGCAACACCACGCATAAACATGTGCAGAGCTCTCATCTTCATGTCAGACTTCAGCTCCAACAGACACTGTCCCGTCACCTGCTCACCAGGATGGTAAACTGTTTTGTCGTTGTTGAAGACAATTGCAAAATATCGCACCTTCCCCATATCTTCCTGGCAACGTAAAACAGAAAAGAATTTATCACAAATGATCAGACGTTATTTAAAATGCAGATAAAAATATTAAAAAATCATCCGGTGCCAAACGCAGACTGTGTAAAGTAAAACATTTTAACTTTCTGATGTTGCACTGTGCACCACGTCAATTTCACAACTGCACATCTTTTCTTGGTGACTGTGTGTCTGCATGTTTAAAAAAACATGCAGTGATAAAGACAAAATTACATAAGGAAATTAACCAACGTAAAAATCTGCAATACTACATAACAGTGCACATGCGAACAATAGTAAACAGATAGACATGGAGATTGGAAAAGCTGCGTATGAAATTTTCAGCACTGAACGTAGATTTCGACGGTCCAAGTCTCGATTTTCTAGGTTTAAGAAAACCTGCGCACGAGGGCATCAAAGAGCGGTACCGCCGTAAAAGTCATTATTTTACCATTGTTGGCCAGTCTTTCATAAAAACGGTTGCAGATCACCATGGGCATGCTGTTTATCACAACAAGCACTTAGTGGCAAGCTTTTTAGTCATATCAACATTAGGGATGTTAAATTCGTTTTTTTCCACATCCGAATTTCGACCGTTAAAATTCGGATTAAATTCAAACTTCGTTCATATATTTGTGGAGAAGCTTAAGCAATTTGCATTTGATGTCTGCACCGTGGGGCGAGATGAAGGTCACAGCACGCACACCACACGCCGGGAAGCAGTCTGTCAGCAGTGCAATCAGCCAGGACGTCAAGCCATGTCGCACTCTACTGCAGTCGATTGATGTCTGCTCTGTGTCTGGGCCACCAAGATTTGTCACTTTGATAGTTTGCATCAGTATACAACATGCACCAGGGCGCAATACAAGACAGAGAGTAATTGAACACCGCAGCGGTATGCAGGTAGGGAAGGGGAAGGGAGGGGTAAGCAAACATGCGGCGGGCGTTGCTTGAATTGACGGCTGGCAGAGAACAAAGAAATTGTCACACGATGCACCAACTAAGTAACAGCACTAAACTTTCAAGGCAAAACCGTCTGTGTCTAATTAGTGATGCTTGGATTCGAATATCGAAGGGCTGAAAAACGAATACAAATTCGAACTTGGGATTTGAAGTTTGCAAATCCGAACTTCGTTTAACAACCCTAATCACCATCGATGACTTTGATAGATCCTGAACTTCCAAAAAAAGGGGTTTTATTGACTTTTTGTGATCTTCAGCTACAGTGCACACTCCAAGAATGAACTGCGACGAAATGGCTGGAGATAGACTGACAGTTTGCAAACAGGAACTTCTATAGGCTTTTGCGCATCTTGTGAGCATTAGCTCAATTTCTTGTTCTAACAGCAACATTTTCTGCAATTTTAATTCCTCAAAATACGAGGGGCATTCAGCTGATCCCATTCAGTTAAACGGCTGTGATTATACCATGGACGACTCTGATTGGTCAACCATGCTCAGCCTATGGGCCAACTACATTGATGTCATAGTCACATGCAATGCTTACAAAACAATCCAGTACCAATTAGCAGTAATTTGTTCGAATTTTAAGCTTCCCTAAGTTATCACAATTTTCGCATTAACAGTTGCATACTAAAGTTCCAAAAATACACATTTTGTGTTCCAATAGTTACTCATTAATTATTCTACATCCGTTGTCAAGATATATGTTTACTGTAGCTACGGCGTAGCATCGACGCTGCTGTTTATTTATCCATTAATTAATTTATCCAGCAAAAACGCCTCCGAAAACCGATATAGCACAAATCTAGCATATCCAAATCATAAGTATAATTAAATTGAACATCTTATAAATTGATACAAATGAGTTTTAGTTGCCGTGGTTAAGGTTTGTTCGTAGGCTCACTGTAACAATGAAACATTGCCACCGAAAATCTATTTGTTAACTTATTGAGCACAAAGAGAACGTAAAACGATAATAGTAAAAATCTAACATATCGAGATCATCAGTATAACTGCATTAAAAGTCTTATGATTCAATACAAGAAAGTTTTTTGGACAGGATAAGATTCGAATCGGACAATTTTTTGCAGCAATAGTATGACAAAAAAATATTTACTGCCTAGTGCGCATGCATAACCGCGAGTTGAACCAAAATCAAAATTTGATCAATAGTCAGATGGCAGTTCAGAATTGAACGGAGATCAACGCTTGAACTGCTCTGGTGCAAAGCAATTTATGGCTAAACTAGGATCAAATTCAGATTTGACCCGGGTTCAAAGTTGAACAACATTGATGCAACGTGCCCTTAGTGTTGTGCATCGTTTAATGCTTTATAGTCGAAACTCGCATGTTGTACCTTTTAAATCATCGTCATGCTGTAGAAAGTAGATTTTTAAAACTAGCTGTCCTGTGTGAACAGTGAGGTTGTTTATGGAACTGTTATAGACCATGCACGCTTCATTGAAGTCGCGGTTAACTTTCGTGCCTGCGCACGGTCTGAACTTCTGAAGTAGATTGGATGACATCTTGGGTGGCATTACGTCATCTAAGGACAAACACCTTGGTGTGAATTCTTGGCGGCGGTTTTTGTAGTAAAGGCAGAAATTAATCGAAGCTGAATATCAGCTACCAACCAAGCTGTGTGATTATCTATAAGTTACCCAAAAAGTTATTAAAAGTACGCACCTTTTAGTTAAACTGCGGTTGATTATGCGCATATATTACATTGCGCACGGTAAATATAATCGTTGCCGATTTATTACAACAGCATTGAGTAACCGCACTTTGCTTGCGACTGTTTACGTTGATTGAATGTTATAAAAATTTTATCGGCATCATCACTAGCAACAACATACAAGTTTCACAGTGATAGTTGTTACGTCATTACTATGTAATAACAATAAAAACGACATTTTTTAAACTTTTAGATATATCGAATTGTTTACGTTCATTTATGCGCATGCGCAAAATACATAGATATCATAATTATGATATTCCACATCTATGCTTTTAATGTGATATGTGGACGTAGGCAAAACTTGTCACTGAACTCGCATTGAAGAAACTGAGTAGAGCTGGTTTATGCATTTTCTCTTTAAAACCCAAAGAAAAACAAAATTTTGTATGTCTGATATTACCAGAGCTGAGAAAAACTAGGCATTTAAAGAAAATGTTTTTTAGAATTTGTTTTATTAGAAATAAACATCATACGTAAAATACAACTCAGAATTTATATCTTATATACCCTGTTATGAGTGAACGACATAATGACGTGGTCGGCGTCATTAGTAAAAAAAAATCACCATTAAGATATGAAATGAAATATGCTATGTAATAAATTAGACAACCAAAAAATTTTCAAAAGCTAAAAGTTCGACTTTTCAAGTTTTTAAGCTTTTTTAAAAAACCTATTTTTTCAGACAAATTTTACAGCCCTAGATGAAACAGTTTTATTTCCAATACATTTACGGCATGCTCTTGCACAAATACTGTTCACACTATCAGTGGGCTTGACTAGGCAAAAACAGTGAGCAGGAGTATATTTATTCTCAGTGCAACAAAGTAAACTTGCAAGATGACGTGCTTGAAATAGCTACAACTTTTTTCCTAGCTGCAAAGAAAACCCAAAAACTACCTTCAAAGAAATTTGGTTTTTACCACTTATGCTCTGCTACAGTTAGTTCATTTAGGAACGAGCCAAATACAAATTGCCAATGCAAACAATCACCAATTCAACCATAGACATGCTCAGCATTGAAACTTGATTTAGAAAAACACCAATTCTTTACCAAAATTTTAGTTATCAGTCAACAATTTCATTACTGAATTTTCCAATTTAATATGATCTAGTATGATTTAATATGATGTGCGAAAAGTCTGTATGTCTGTCTGTCAGCCACCTCTAGCGCTTTCGCTGTTGCACGGTCGTGGACCCCGACCACGACGTTTGAATCCTTGGGCCTTAAGTACGTGCCCCCACCTTGCCCTTTATCTCCTTCCACAACATCCTGAGAAGCGGGGGTTTTGTCGGGTCTTCTTTCCCTGCTGATTCTGCCAAGCCCGTGAGCTTAGCCCACCGTATAGTGCTTCATGGTGCATAACTCCCACCCATAGAGCAAGGCACTTCTAGTTAACAATAACGAAGTAAAAAAATCAATTGTTTAGGCTACTAGTGAAAAATTCTCACTTTTTGTTTATAAATTCAGCAGTTGCACAGTAAAGATTATCAAAGAATGATAACATTGCATTAACACTGCTGCGAAGCGTGAATGGTGGATTTTAACAACTATATTTTCAGTGACAATCATAGCATCTGCATGTAATCGATCGGTGAAACTGTGTTCGGCTGGCAACAGTCAGTAAAATGCAAGTTCAGATGTTCGTCATCACTGTTCAGTGTTCATCTTCAACATCTTCAAACTGGTCTTCATCAACTTCATTCACGTCCATTGCTGCACATGCCACATTTTACCGAAGAGGTGATACAAAAGTACAAAAAACAAGAACAGGTTTCAAAATTCATTCACTGGTACAGTCAGCAGTAGATCTGCACTAAAGCAATCACCAATGATCCACCCAAACTTCCAAAATGCATAAACACTATAGAAGCAAATAAATAAAAGGAAATGATACAGACTCTCTGAATTTAGTCAGCAAGACAAAGAAAAAAATTACAAGAAATAAGAACAAGATGACTTACGGTAAATGGTAAATAAATGTCATGCCTAAGAGCTCTTTGGATTCGGAACGAAGCCGCAAAGTAAGGATAAGGCTGTGAGTCACTTATAGGTTAGAATCTGTCCTGATACGGCAGAAAAGTAGACATAAAGTTGATTATTCGGACAGAATTGTTAGATTAGCGATGCTATTGTGCACAAGATACTGGAATGATTGATGATTGCCATCTAAAGAGGCATCATTTGCTAAGTATAATTTCAGTCACAGAAATCCTATTTGTGCCATACCATAACAATAATGACCAGTCATGCGTAGTGCAGCCACTGTAGACAGCTGACTTATACCAGATTAACTTGAGATTAGGCCAGTCACAAAAAGTGAATTTCTTGGTACTATGTGACCAGATGTAAGCAAGATCGTGTAAAGTAAAAATGACAGCAGACAGCGAAGCAAGCACAGACCGTCTCCATTGTCATGTACAATTCCAATATGTGGCATATCATCAGCGTAGACGTCGTCAGCATCACCAAATGCATCGACATGGTGGTCATCCGATGCTGTTACAATGACTGGCTCATTGTATCCACCATCGTATTCATCATCTTCTTCATCTGACACCATTCACAACATATCAGTCAGTTGAACATTAGCGCATTAGAGGTTTTTAACGATAATGCACTATATAAATTTATATATAACATTTGACAATAGATAAGTAAAGGTTTTTCCCCCGATTAGGTCTTTCTTTCCACTTGTCTCTCCATCAGATTGCTCAAAATGAACTGATTTCAATGAAGTTTGGCATGGATGTTTGAGGCCAGAAAAACAGAAATAAGTTTGTTGTAGTGTTTTCACTGCATGCATAATGTTCTTTGTTTTGGGTAAGTGCAAGCAACATGCTGTTAACTACGATAAACTCACTGTCAGGAAACAACACCTGTCCGAAAATGCCATGCAGACAAAATGTGACAACACCTTCCACTATTGGGCGTTTTCTGTTGCCAGACCAACTGTCTGGAACTCACTGCCTGATGACCTACGCGATCCAGAATGTTCTGGAAACATTTTCAGTCGCTAAAAACGTTTTTGTTTTCACAGTACTAGTGTGTTTCAGCACATTAGAGATTTTTACGACAATGTGCTAGATAAATTTACATTTGACATTTGCTGGAATTTTTCACATCCAAAACACTTCTTATGCGACAACAACACTTCAGTACTATTCACTACTATGTAACTGTTTATGGGGTGAGCCCAAACTTGCAAGGGTGTTGCAGGAACATTTGAAGTAAAAACAGACAATATTTGGTAGAGGTTTATGCCTTCCGGATGTTTATAGCCAAAAAGCATTTGAGTCGAAACAACAATCAAACTGATTTATAGAACTCGACAAAACAACCTTGAAACACAGCGCATATGGCAAGAATGTGTTGACATAGACATAAAAACAAGACAATTAAAGCTTGGTATAGCAACAAGCACTGCACACTGCCATCACTTCTAGCATATTTGTCCATTCTGCAACATTAACCTTTGATCTACATTGCGATTATAGCGGACCTGCAGCAGAAAAAATACAATAAAAATTTTTATACAAAATAATACAGAGTCACAAATAATCAGGTGATAAGAAATGCACCTCCGGAAAGAGAGTCGTTTTCATCGGGATGTAGAGCCTGGCATTCGCACATTGCACTGTACAGAGATTCTACTGTAACAGCAACATTCAACATCCATGTACGCTCATCAATAATCAATGACAGCAATCTCAGTGCTCAGCAAATTTGTTTTTGATGACATATGTTAACTGTAGAGTTTGAACGATACTAGCATTGGGGTACTGGGTATTGGCCAATGCTGGCTGGTATTGGTGTGTATATGAATCATTGTAATACCACACACAATGGGTCACCCATGTCTGTCCAGGCACAGGGTCCACCGAGTGTGGGATGAAGAGGGAAGGGAGGACAAGGCATGCTGCCACACGGCAGCCACAGCGTGTGGGTGGTCATGTGGGGCCTTCAGCCAGTGTTAACAGTTTCTCATGGTATGACTGTTTGTTCACACTTGACGGGGAACTGCATGGAAATTTTAATAGGTAGAATATAATGTAGTCTAGTACTGAATATGGCGGAAAGGATCAAATGTAGCTGTTTTACTCCTGGCACAGCATACACCACAGCACGCATAGGCTGAGAGGCAATGGACAGAGAGAGCAAGCAACGCAAACAGATTACATTACACTCATTAGATTAACACAGTGTGCACAATAACGCACTTTACTTCCTGTGTCTAGCCCTGACAGTGCGGCACCACGTGGCAGGAGGCTGATGATCAGACGAGTATCGTTATTGGTATTGGGTATTGGTATCTGTATGACCCAATAATATTGGGTATTGGGTAGCTTGTTTGCTATCATTCTAACCCTAGTCAACTGAGTATGGTGTGTTGGAAGGTCCCATGGGTGGGTAAGCAACACTAACGGGGTAAACACCATTAATTTAATGCAATAAAAACAATCCGGCAAATGTCCAGCAAACTTCCAGCAAATGTATTCATAATACACGTGCTAATGTTGGACGTTTGCTGGAAGTTTGCTGGATCGTGTAAACACCCTATTAGGCACTGCCATTACAGGCTGGCTATTTAGGTGTTAGAATGATTGGGCACTGGGAAAATAGGTGCCACTGTTTCGGCACCAGTCACTTGGGCACCATGCCCACTAGTGGCATAGCATATATCGTTGAAATCGATTTGCATATGATTACATAATTATAAGGAAATCTTGTCAAACTGTAAATGAAGCTATTTGTCAAGCTTTTCATCACACAGCAGGAATTGCTGGTTAACACCAATAGGATCAAAGTTGTGTAAAAACTAAAAAGCACTGCAACATAGTGACGTAAACAAGACTAGTATCTCAACAGCACAGTACTTGTGAGCAAAAAAGACTAGACTTGAAGACCTCCAAGATCAAATTACTCAGACCAAGACCAAGATCACCATGTTCAGTCTTTCTAAGAACATGTTCATGACACAACATCCTTGGTCAGTTTAAGCTGCCACTTAACATCACATAAAGGACAATATTAGAACAAAATGGTCAGATGTAAAAAGCAACAAATGTCTGCCAGCAAACTCACAGGAATCAACATCCTCAGGAATAAACCGTATTTCAGTGACTTCCGGCATTGGATCTCTTTCCTCTTCTTCCTCTGTCTCTTTGTCACTCAAATCTTCGGCATAACAACAATTGCACAACATTAGTCAACACAAATCAGCTCAAAAATTCCAACTTAAATCCAACTTATAATATCACAGCATATTTAATGCCAGCAAGCAACGACTAAAACTATGAAACCAGAAACACATCACAATCACATGGCATAATTATCAGTAAAAAAAAAGTCAACAAGCGTTTCAAGAAATAAAGAACACTTACTGTCAAGTTTTCCATCGAACATAACATAAAGACATGGCTTTGGAAATGCATTCTGGTCCCGCGAGATAGCATGGAGTGAAATGCTGGGATAATTCAAAGTAAAACCTTGACCACTGTCGCTCAGCCACGTCACACAGCTGCAATAAATCAAAAAATAGCATCATTAACACAGCTAGTGCCGCACAATATGTTAGTCAAAGATGAATTGCGGCATGCGATGAAATACAACTGCATGACTAGGTAATATATTGTCCAAATTACCAGACTCCGCAATAAATAGTGATGGTAATGATGATGAACTACTGTGTTTTACATGGACCCACTGTCCACTTTGTCCAACCTGAGCTGAGTGAGCTACCCACCTTTCAGTAGGTGCTATTATCAGTCTGGCCCTGACTGATAAAGATTCTATTATCAGTCCGGCCAGCAGCCCAGCTAAGCAGCTCTTCAAGCCAGCAACTATCATTGGATAGCTGCTTAGCAAGTTTTTTCAACTACCTGCAGCAACCTCAATATTTCACCCATACTGCACAGTAATATATGGTGTCTACTATTGTTGACATAAATTTTCAAAATCTTTCGAAAACCCAAACCCTAACCGTAACCCTAGCCTTAACCCTAACCATATCCCTAACCCTAATCATAATCGCTAAACCCTACAGGATAATACAGACACAAATTGTAGTCTTCGCCTGCACGATTTACCGCCGTAATCGATAACCACTCACAAAGTGATGCCACATGTTAACATGCATGTAAGCTGTCAAAGTCATAATATCTTCACTGATACTGTACGATTTTCACATGGTTTTCACTGTTGAAAAGGAAAAAATTACAGTCTTCTATCAGAGTAGGGAACTTTGTTGTATTTAAAGTAAAACTCTGTAAATTTTGGAGTGCAATATTCGAATCGGTATACTTTCCAGTATGTGGCGTACTGATCTATATCTAGTTCAGTCCACTCCGAACTGATACAGATTCTAATATCAGTCTGCCCCGAATGGGGTCGATTACGATCACCGATTGGTGAAAATAAGTAAGAAGTTTAGTATCACCGATTGGTGATTTAAACATTCTAGGCTAAAATTACCGATTAGTGGAAATTATATAGAAAGTTAAAATCACCAGTCGGTGATTTTAACCTTTGTTGCCAAGATCACTGATCAGTGAAAATAAGAAATAAGGTTAAAATCACCGACTGGTGAAGCTAATTACCAACACCAAAATTACCAACCTGCTAAGATGAATGACCATCGATCGGCCATTTATTGCCTCATACAGCGTATACCAAATGTTGTTTCCATTTGTGATTAACAAAATTAATTAAGCAAAGTAAGTAAGACTTTACTTCGCAAAAATTGGCATTGAAATAGGTTTTAAAAGATTTGTATAATATCCATAATCCTACTAATTATAACATCGTTAAGTAAGATGTTAAGATGCAAACTAGGTACGTCATTTTATACTGCAGAACCTATATTTGGCGTCGCTTTTGAACTGGTGCAGAAGCTACTTGCTAACTGTTATAACGACTGAGCAGTGAAGATGCTAACTACTTCTCTTCCGTTGTTGTGGGAGCTTCTGTCAATTTCATCACCAATGCCTTAGTCATAATTATGAACATTATTCTATCAAAAGTATTTATAAACTTTGTTATTTAATGCAGTCTATGTAGTACTATTTTTTAAAATTTTTGATTGCATGTTGCTTTGTGTTAGGCCTATATTAAAGCAGTAACCTAACTTCATGCAAGTTTTTATTCTTTATAAATTGCATTCCACACATATAACACACGTATCACAAAAGTACATAGAGTCGGGTATGTGTAAATATCACGGTTTCGCCACATCGGTGATCGTAGTTCACACGGCTAGTATAAACGACACCAGAGATGTGCGGCCTGCGGATGCATCAGTCTGCATATCCAGATCCGCAGGATTTTTTGCGGACGCAGACGAACGCAGATCTTGTTTCGTGACGAAATTTGCAGATGTAGATCCTGTTTTGTGACGAGTGTATTTTTTCCTACTAAAATTCAAAAACAGAAGTAGTGTGTGTTGAGACATGCATAGCGCGGTAGGCTGTAGCACTGGAACCAGTAAATTGTAATCTGCTATAGGCCTAGGCGCGTAGTGGCCTACCTTACGTATTAATGACTAGAGGCAAACCTATTCAGTGCGGACGCGGATCCAATTTTTCTCCCTTGTTGCGGACACGGTCTGACAGCGAATCCTTGGTCAAAATCTGCGGACTGATGCGGACTCAAAAATTTCAGTATCCGCACATCTCTGAACGACACCGATTGGTGATTTTAGCCTAGAAGGTTAAAAACACCGATCGGTGATACTAACCTGCCGACTTATTTTCACCGATCGGTGATCCTAATCACTTCGGCCCCGGACTGATATTAAAATCTGTATCAGTCAGGGGCGGACTGATAATAGCTTTTTCGCCACCTTTCAGTCACAAACACGCGTCCAGATCCCAAGTCACTGTTTCCAACGCACGCAGTCGTCTTCTCCTGCTGACAAACAATGCCGTCCGTAGGCACAGTTATACTTGACAATAAAGCCATCACTTTTAACTCAAATTATACTAAGAAGGCGGCAAACTACAATTATCCCAATTTTCGCTCACCCAATCTCGCAACAAAGAATATTAAATTCGAAGTGAGCACTATAATCGTGCGATACGAAACTGAAAACAATACAAAGCACGTAGGTTACTTTGACTCAAAAAGACAAAAAAAACCATACGTGTAAATTTGCAAAAATTTTGTTAAAATAAACACAGTTTAAACAAATATAATTGACCACATTTTTACTTTTAGCCCTTCACTAATTTGACAGTTTCTGGTTGCGAGTTTCACTTTCGTTTTTGACGTGGTTGTTTTTTATTGAAGTTGCAATTATTTTAACGATATTTTTACGAATGTGTGTTAGTTGAATTGAGGGTTCCGGAAAATTTTTTACTGCTTTGTTTTATTTGTGATGTGATAGAAACAATGTAAGATCTAGTTATAATGTAATATCATCATTCATCATGCATCTGCTCGCCTGTCTCATCACCTTTCTCATCATAACGTCATTGTCACATCATCAGGACACGTTATCATCTTCATCTGCCTCCGTTTCTCACCTTTCCTTG
>Ga0056128_1001696_pt1 | contig 25190 bp, 18 predicted proteins | sample WorMetLIZISLAND2_FD_71113 | JGI IMG/M metagenome (GOLD analysis project Ga0056128, IMG submission 71113) | Marine gutless worms symbiont microbial communities from Max Planck institute for Marine Microbiology, Germany - Olavius geniculatus... ... | reverse complement strand
TGCAGACTGGCTGCAGTCATGCGACAACGAGCCTAATTCTACGCTGTTCGCGTTAGCACTCCAAATCGTTACTGTTTAACTTGCAGTGAAGTCATAAATCACAATGACGTCACATCCGCACAAACTCATTTGGTGTTTGCAAAAAATATGCTTTTTACTGATATAGAGATTGTAAAAAATTTTAAGTCTGATACATTAATTCTCAATACTTATTGATCAACCCTCGTACAGTACAGCAGAAAACAGCATTGCAGTACAGTGTTTGGAGCCAAGAAACATATGGGGTAAGATTTTAAGTGAGCTGGTTTTAGTGGCAGTGGCGTAGACAATAGGGGCCCAACCTTCCCCAATCCCTATACGAAACATAAGCATACCTGCATACGTTTAAACTGCACTAAATTTGGTCGCTTGTTTTCTCAGGAAAATGACTGAAATTGCTGCCACCAGATCCCATTTCTAAAGCTGTAATACCACGTACATCGAATTCAGTTTCGGCTAGTGAGCACTGCACCTCTGGTGTCGTCTCATTTCGCCTAATCTCATTTTGCCTAATCTCCTTTTGCCTATTCTCATTTTGCCTAATCCCATTTTGCCTAATCTTTTCTCTTGATAGGCAGACCAACAACAACGACTTGCTTTGTCATTTTTTTCTTTGCCTCTTTGACAAGCTCTTTGAGGCTTTGCGTATTCACAATCGTGCAAAACTAGCCTACTGTTTTCAACTCAAGCAAATTTTAGCTGAACAATGAACATTTAACCCTAACATTCAGCTTTATACAATTAAAGCCTCTACAAAATACTGAGAAATAATTTCATAACTCTAACACTACAGAATTCAACAGAGTTAAAGTCTCTCTGACAGAATTAAGGACCTACAGAAAATACTGGCTGAAGGATTTTTTCCAAAGTGGCATTTTTGGAATCTACTATCTTTCATGAGTCCTTTTAGCGAAAAAAGTGAGCATACCTCAACAACATGAAATTTATTTTAGCTTGTGTGTAGGCCTAACTGTATGTACTACTGACCGTATGATGTGTGTTTTTACTATTTTTAATTGTCTGCATTTTTGCGAAATCAACTCATATACGTCATCTCTAGTTTTCGATTATTCGGCCTTTTTTAGGGGTACTATATTTAGAAGCTATATTTAGCTATATTTATATATTAGCTATATTTAGCTATATTTAGAATTTTTGGCACAAAGCTACTGTACTTTGTTAAACCACCAGCCAGCTTAACGGTCGGCCCAAAAATGGTACAGAAAAAACAAAACAAAGCTTGTCAAATGGGCAAAGAAAAAACGACAAAGCAAGTCGTTGTTGTTGGTCCGCCTATCAAAAGAAAAGATTAGGTGAAACAGGATTAAAGGAAATGAGATTAGGCGATATGAGAATAGGCAAAATGAGATTAGGCGAAATGCTACCAACCGCACCTCTGATCCCGCTGTGGAGCTCACAGCACTCCCCAGACCCTCTACCTATATTTTTTGGGGTTCTGCTTAAATTATGGGAAGAGAGGAGATAAGCAAAGGGAAGAAAAGGAGAAAGAAAGGAATGGGTGAGCGGAAAGGAGGGGAAAAGCGAGGGAGGAGAAATTTGTGCAGTAAAACTTTTCTGGCCAAAAAAGTGTTTATGGCCGAGGTTCTGTCCCAGATTCCGCTGGAAAGAGCTGGAAAGGGAGGAAAAGGAAAGAAAAGGAGGGGAGGCTCTCTAATTCACATTTTTGTTTACCTTGTAGACTAGTGGTATGCAGTTACGGTCATTTGCTTTGATAAACAATGTCATCATTCTTGTTTGTTCATTGCAGAATGATTGTCCATTTCGTACGTCGGATGTTGAAAAGTTGTTTAGGAACAAGTTCATCTGCATCATTGGCGACAGCGGTAAGTATGCGTGGTGTAATTGTATTTAATACTGAATTACTGGCTTTTATTGTAACTTGTCTCCATATGTAGAAAAGTTGGCCAAAATGTTGAGACGGCATTTAGTGGGGAACTCGGGAAAAAGCGAAATGGCACAGCACATGGGAATGGAATAGTGTTGAGAATAAGAGGTGACTTTCTTCTCAGCTGGCTGGGTGACTAGGAGAACGTGGTGAGCTTCACAGGGGGGTGTAAGGAAGGTTTCAGAGCAAAGGAATTCAATCCTACCTTTTGCCAACCTTTTCAGTCATCACCTGCAAATTTACCCCAGAGTCTGCTATGATGCTGAAGGGCACTTTTTACTAATTGCCCCACTCCAGCGACAAAGTATTTAGGTTACGATACCACTTTTGTGAACTTGTCCATTTTTTCATCCAAAACGTTCAGTCATATGAATAACATGTTGATAATGATTATGCAGTGCTTAGTGGTCAGATGGCAAGACTAGAATTGCTACACTGCTAGATCGTTTCATTTTAACTAAGCTTATTTGATACAGCATGTATAGTTGTAAAAATTTGTATCGGTTATACATATAGGTCTAATGTTCAGAAGTCCACAACTTGATGAGAAGATATGGTTTAAACTGTTCTCAATTACTGTGCTGAAACAAATATGTTTCAACTGATGGAACAACTCTGTTTGCAGTGTTGCGGGCCATGTACAAAGATCTGCTCATGATGGTGACTGCAGATCGATTGCTAACTATTCCGGAGCTGCGTTGACGGGTTTGCATCTGCGTTGGCCTATTATTTCTGTGCATCTTTTCCAGTGGGCACTAATTTGTGGAATAATAAGTGGGAAAACTCTAACAAGCAAACGAGGCACCAAGATTGAGACACCGAGAGTTCTGGGAAGGGGTGCCCCATCCCCGGTTAATAGGTGGTATGGGTGAGTGTTGAAAGCTTCCCCAGTGGGGTTTCCCACCTGAAATTGGATTTTGGTTTTAGCCGTAAAGTCTGGTTTCTGGTGGCAATTTTTTTACGAAAATGATGACAGGAAATGGTGACAGAAAAGGTCAGATAAATCAGAGTTTCCTCTCCAGGTCTTCTGGAAATGGGGGAACCGTTCCCCTTTGAAAAAAGTGGTTGGATGACGTTCCCCCGCGTTCCCCTGCACTGATCTTGATAATGGCAGTGAAGAATTTGTAGAGGCATATGGCGCAGACGTACAAAAAACTTCTGTGTTGCACACAGTACTGGACGAATAGGAAAGTTTTAAAATCCCTGCCACTTTAACATCTGAGTCACTAACTGTCAGTATTTCCCCATTGCTCTGCCTTAATACCTACTACTGCCCTCTCTAGTCACTTGATGCCAGATTTTATAGGCTATTGCAGCATTGGTGCAAATGTCCAGTTGGACAACTCAGCCTGGCCATTCCTCCATGGGTAGAGGCAAGGAGTATCAGTTGACGTGAGCTGGGACGCAAACGGACACACCACGCAATTCACTAGTCACATATCGGTGGTCACCTCGCAGTGTAAACTGGTGTCTGCTGATGGCTATGGAAACGCAGATCAGCGCTGCCCTATAGGCCTTGTGGCTTGGAAAGGGCTTTACTTTTTTGTTACTGTAATAGCTCACATTGTGATGAATAAAGAAGATGTAGCTATGGTGCGTATTTAAGGTGCATGCACAGAGATTAACTGAACTGAACTGAACGGTTTAGTTTTTTACGAGCTGACCAATGAGCAAGCATGGCGAGCCCGCTGGTCATTGGTTGATGCGTACGTGAGCGTAGTCACTTAGGCCACCGACGCCGTTAGACGGTGCCTACTGTAATGCATTACTGCTTGCCCGTTGGTCAGTTCTTCGAAAACTAACCCATGTCAGTTTAGTTTGGTTTAGTTACGTCGCTCCGTACGCGTCTTTAGGGTGAGGAATCGTTTCTGGGCGACCAGTTGGTCGAAGGAGGGGTACTGGTGAAGCTGTGCAATGGGAAGGACTACATCGAGGTCCGCAACTTCCAGCGGCCGGACTACATGCAGCGTTTCTACTTCATAACTCGTTGCTACAGCTCCTACGTTGAGACGATCATTGCCGACCTCTGCAAACCTCCATACCCTGATGTCATTATCATCAGCAGCTGCCTGTGGGACATCACCAGGTCAGCGAAAACACAGACTCGGCCAGGCTAAACTCCACTTGCTTTAAACTGATGTCGACTTGTTGTGCAGTATGCTGTACAACAAATTTACGACAAGTTGAAATAGTAGAGCTTAGGCTGCTGTAGTCATTACAAGTGTTAAGTGAAATAGAGGGGTCACCTGAAAATGCAAAACCTGACATTGACGAACCAAGAAAAATGCAGGGCCTGACATTGCAAGACCTGTCAATGGCAGACCAAACTGTGTTGCTTTGCTCAAATCAAAACCATAGCTAGGTTTCTTAACGTTATGCACTACGTAAATTCATGTTACTTTAGTTCCTAAGCAAAGGCAATTGACTCCTTGTTCACTGGGCACTTGCATTTGTAAAAATTTGCCATATGTCTAGTTGTCTAGTCATTCAATTAGCATCTAACTTTAATATACTTATGTATTTTAACTTTTGTGTTTGTTTAGTGTGGAAAGGTGCAATATTCGTTTAACTTTTATTTTGTTGTAATTACTCCATTGCCCATATCCCTGTACTCTCTCCTACTTTTCAGCCGACCGTCCATGGTAGTCGTCCATTTGTCTGTAACAGATGTGTTGCGGCTAAGCGTTAGGTTGCAGGGGAAAACTTTTTACACGAATAATTAGCCATGTGTGTTAAACTCAGGCACGCAAAATTTCAGCAGGAAGTTCAACGGAACACTGGCCATATCTCAGAAACGGTGAGAGATACGGCCTACCTAGGTTACTATTAATCACTAACAGGAAGTGGCATACGCCCTATCAGACGAGATGGAAATCATTGACCTTGGATGATCTTGAAAGTCACTGACAACCAGTACAGTCGACTATTCTAGCGGCAGCTGGGTTTCTTGTTAAATCTTGCGAGGGGCTTAGGACCTCATACTGCAAAGCTGAGCGTAACTTTGCTGCCTGGCCAACAAAGCAGGATAAGGAAGATGAAGGTCCATCAATGTCGCCTCGTACAGTCTGCACAACACAGCCAATCTATAGCAATTCAGTGCATTTCCGTCGCTTTTTATGCAGTTGCACCCCTGCTTTAGACGCCTGTGTCTGTACAGATACGGCGTGAACGGCTGGAGCGACTACAAACGGAACATCCAGAGGCTGTTCCATGCATTCCGCCGGGTCCTCAGTCCGGACACCCTGGTCGTGTGGACCACGGCACTGCCAGTGTCCCAGTCCGTGCGTGGAGGAGTCATTCTGGAGGAGATCCGGTTCCTGTCGGATGTGCTTCGCTACGATGTCCTGCGGGCCAATAATTATACGAGTATGGTGGCAGCTGACTACGGGTTTGACGTGGTGGATCTCCATTATTCCATGAGGCGACATATTTCATGGCGTCTTGGTAAGAGTTCAATAAATGCTTAAATGTATAAATTTCAAGACGGTCTACAGTGCACTATGCGAGTGTTAACTACACTGTTAACCATGTTGAAACGTAATTGTTCCATTTCTAATGACTACATCCGTTGGGTGGTGGCGGTTTACGGGTTTGATGTGGTCGACCTGCGCTATGCTATGAAGTGACGCCCTTCATGGCGTCCTTTAAACGCTTATTAACGTCCATTGTTTATACCTAGATGGGCAAATTTTCAGGATTGAACCACCCGGGCAGATACCCAAAAACAACCGGTGGTTTGTGTGTAAACACACGTAAAAACCCACCCACCAAAAACCACCACAAACTATCCAACTTTAGTTTTCCTAGTGACTAGGTCAGACGATTTGCAATAGACCATTATAAAGATCTAGATGGGAAACTCGTCGCAGAGCTACGGAGCGTTACCTGTCACAAGGGATTACACAGTGATACTACTTGCCACCCGACACACATGAACATGTCCCACTTTAACCTCCCTGGCCAGACAGGCTAGACAGAGGAATGGAAGGCTGAGTCAATCTTGATGTTGATTTACCTGTCTTCAGACAGTCACCCATCCAAGTAATAAAATTTACTCCTTCCTTCCTGTGACCAGTACATCGGGCAATCCATTCCTTCCACTCCTCTCTCTGTTGCGTGAGACATAATGTTTTTCAAAGATTTTTAAGAAAGATTTTCTTGCCCTCTATTACATTGTTAGGCCTACGTCTGTGGTGAGTATGGTCACAAAAACTTGCAGATGTTTCCTTATTTTTCGGTAAAATGCATTTTCCAGACGTCTGGTTGCACTCTAGGCTGACTGCATATAATATATGCGTAGGTGATGGCATCCACTGGAACGAATTCGCCCACCGCAAGATCAGCAATATTCTGCTCCGCCACATCTGCGATGCATGGAACGTCATACTACCGGCTAAGTTCCTCATGTTTGCCTCATGCAACTTGACGTCTTCCGGCAACGCTCTGCAGCCAAGGGGCAGCTACACGGGGTATGGAAACGCGATTTCTTCATCCTCAGATGAAGAAACGGATTTCACAGAGGAATCACGGAGTCGCGAAGACTCAGGGAGTCGCGGATCTCCTGAAGAGCATTTCATACACCTCAGTCCAGCGCGGGAAGAGAATTATGGCAACTCCCAAGATACTGTTGATCTCACGGTTATAGTCGTTTCCTTTTGTATTTAATTTACTATTCTGTTAAGGCTTGCGCAAGGCTAAAACTGTCCGCGATAGCCGCTGTGTCATGCTGCAATATTTTTACAGTATATGGCAATGACGTCAGTGTCGGCCAGTATAGCTATCGGCCTAGCTAGCCCTGCCCAGCAGCAGCATAGTCCTATCTCACAGTGGTAAAATATCAAAAATTCCCAGGGTTCAGACCCCCCAAAAACCCACTGCAAAAGACCTTCAATACTTTGGACACATCGTTTGAATGGAGCAAGGGAGATATGCCAAAGTGGCATTAGAGGATTAGGCGCATGGAAGAAGAAGTAGAAGAAAACCAAAGACAAGATGGCTGGATGGGATAAGTTTAGGAAGACATGGAATCAATCATCGTGACGATCCAGGAAACCACCACACCAGGACCGCACAAGACCAATGAGCAATCTGGAGAAGAATCCATAAGGAACTGCCGTAGCGTGCCTAACGAGCATTGCCAGTCAAGCTAGGTCGAGTATAGATCCCATCTCGCCATAATTATGTCCCTACATTACCTTGTAAATTAAAAATTTTGTGAACTTCAGAAAAAAATTGTGTTTTTTTTTCAGCGGCAAACTGGTCATATCTTGAAAACGGTGAGAGATACGGCCAAGGTTACTATCAGTCACTAATAGGAAGTGAGATAAAATGAAAATCATCGACCTTAGATGACTTTGAAGGTCACTGACGGCTAGTAGGGTCGGTTATCGTAGCGGCAGCTGGGCTTCTTGTAAATGCTTATTTTCTGTCTTGGTGGAAAATAACGATGCCTATTTATTGGTTGCTGTTGTCCATCAGAATGATGTGGACTCGCTGATGGTTGTGGAAGCCGTTGGTTCATCACCCATAGCTGTCTCGTCGCCTATAGCCGTGTCATCTATGGAGGATGGCGAGATCAGATCAGAAGCTTCAGCGGATCTGGATCCGGAGTGAAACGCACCCACCAGTCAGACCCGGCATGAAACGCACCACCTACCAATGGGACTGTATCGTCTCACGCAGAATGCGACTTTACGTTGTTGTTATATTTGCTTCAGCAATTGTTATAGTAATAAGAATTTTATGGTGCTTTTTCGTGGTAAATAATTTGTGTTGCTGACACTTTTTGCCGACTTTTCTTAATTGTCAGCGTCGATCAATTGAATATTAGGGGAGGGTTAAAAAACATTGGCGTCGAGATGGGGGGGAGAGAGCAACTGCTTACATAAATTTGGAGTTGCTGGAAAATTGTCAGAAATTCTTTTTCTTTACGAAAAATTGTCGTCCAAAAAGCAAAATTTGGGGCGGAAAAATCTCCATTTTGGGAAAATTTGGAGGCTAAATAAAAATTCTGAGAACCATGTCAGAATTTGCATGGGATGGGTGACTTGCTCATGTCTTAGGGGCGAAAGACACCCTTGGTCTTTGAAGCCCCTAGATGTTTGTCAGTTTTTCGTGCAAACACATTAGTATATTGGCTGTGCTGGTATAAAAATGAGCAAACAGTCCAGATGTTCAAGTGGCAGAATTTTGTGGAAGTTAAATTTAAACCATTATTCTGAGTGTATTTGACCTATCTGCAAGAAATTGTCTCTACACGCACGGTATCTAGTCCATGATATCTGCATGCGTTGGAGCTTTTTGTGTAGTTTTAGACTGCTCAGGACCCGTTTTTGCACAACTGATGCAGCCATAATCTTTGGAATTTGGCATCTGCAGGGGCAGTTGTGAACATTGTGAATATAGTAATTAAGGTCATGCTAGTCATTTTTGAGTATTTTATGTCTTGTTACACTTTTTCTGCATAGGCCTAATTTGGTGCTTGCATCTGTGATTGTTGGCGAATATGCTGAAAATGTCTGATTTCTGTTTGCATTCAGCGAACTTTTAATTGGGCCTACTGTGGACGTAAACTAGCCTAAAGATTTATTTACACTGTTTTATCGTTGAAGCTTATATCACAATATACAGAGTAAAAAAGAGACAGAGATAGAAAAATAGAAATAAAAGCTAAAATAAAAGCTATGATGCTTCGCGTTTAATTTTTTTCGTAGTAAGCCTATGTTGTTATTTGAGTGCAAGTTACAGTTCAGTGAAAGAACGCAGTTTGTTGTGAATCGCTGCTTACTGTTTCTTTGACGCGCTACAGCTACTGTGACAGTGTGCCGTATAGCCACGTCTATGGTACGATTTGTCCTTTGTCTATCCGTCTGTCTGTCTCTCTAGTAAGTAAGTAAGTAAGTAAGATTATTTAGAAGGCGCAATTTAACAATGGCCACAATGCACCGCACTTTCAACGCCCGAACAAAAATGTCTTTAACTGCCGTTTGAACTGTTCAAAGTTAGGCCTAATGTCAGTTTGTCTCAGATGAGCTGGCAGACTGTTCCGTAACAGATGTATTGTGGCTAAGCGTTTGGTCCTAGGAGAAAACTTTCTACACGAATAATTAGCCCTGCGTCAAGACGCTCCGCGTACAAAATTGGAGGAATGTAGTGCTAATGGGAACATTTCCAAATTTTGGGTTGAATAGAGGGGGGTTAGGAAAAATGTACGTTTTTCAACGGAAAACTGGCCATATCTCAGACGCGATGAGAGATAGAGCCAAGGTTACTATTAATCACCAATAAGAAGTGGTATACGCCCTTTCAGAGGACATGAAAATCGTTGACCTTGAATGACCTTGAAGGCCAGTGCTGCAACAGGAACTGTCTATGGAAAAATGCGATTGGCAGCATTCAATGGCCCATCCCTGAAAACCCCCTATTGACGCAAAAATCTCGCAGATATCTCTTACACAAGCCCATTTTGTCCCAAATTTCGTTGCCATGGCAACCAGGGAGGGTCCGTGGTAAAATTAAATAACACGATTAGATTGGCCATCCCCGAAAACCATACCATAGAACCAAAAATTGCGACTCTATCTTATACACAGCCAAAGTTATGACCGTTTAAAGAATTGTTTAATTTTCCCCATAGGCGCCAGTGTATTTTTTTGATTTTTGCGAATAAATACGTTAAATATTGAATTTTAATTTTTTTAATCCCAAAAAGGCACTTCCTTCTGCAGAACCGCGTCGTTTGACGTATTAAGAGTGAAAATCCCTAAAACTTATTAAACACTGCCTTAAGCCGTGGTTACATGTCATATGAAACATTTGCGCAAGTCTTAAGGCGTGTACAGAGCGTCACAACTGAACTTAAAGGCCAATGAGCGAGCAGTTCAGTTCAGTTATGTCGGCATAATATGTCGCTCTATAGCCTACTCGCCTACACGCAACAGTAATTAATGTCGTGAACAAATATGTTACATATCAAAGAAAGATTTTAATAACTGCATATATTTAACACACGAGCTCGTCCTGTCTTCAACAAGTATGCACGATGTTAAAAAGGTTGTGCAAGACTTGCACAAATGTTGTTCAAAGTGCATAGTTATGCTGTTTTGCGTGTAGGCCTAAACGTGCCTGACAGAGAGACAAACATGAAATAAAATGATAGCCGGAGCGTGCGGTTTTCATCTCATTTCAGTACATTTCATTTCTTTCGCTCCGTACGCACCGTAACCCATGCCTCTTAGTGATCAGACAGCCCGGATGCCTGAAGCCTACAGGCGCGCAGCTGCTAGGAAGGTCAACTGAAGGTCGATGACTTAAAAGTCCAGTTTGCTTCCCGCTTTGCGCAAAATATTCGTCTTTCCACCCGTGCTAGGGTTGAAGACAATCACTGCCGTGTGGCACTGCCATTTTGCCAGAAGAAATTTACTCTTTCCGATAGTAGTTTATCGCCTACGCACGATATGCCGCTTCGATCACGTGATAAAGCAAGCGAAGATAGTATCCTATAACGCGCCCGAATATTATCCAGATAACATCCTTCCGTCTAATATAAAAACGGTCGGTTGTGTTTATCGAAGACTGCGGAATCTACGGACTGCGATAAATATTACCAACGGAAGAAAGAACAAAGAACAAAGTCGGAATAGCTCACCTTCAAGTCGACGGACTCAGCAGTCAAGCCAGCAAGTGAGAGAGAGAGAGATCCAGAAGGGTTCACCTCCAGTGTAGTAGGCCTAGCAGCAGCTGCTGTAGCCTGTTGCCGGAGCCAGTGTCTGCCCAGCATCCCAAGCGCCCTGGCGCTCACCACTACCACTATCCAGCTGTTACAGCCCTGCCTGGAAGCGTAGTGTCTTGGAATGCGGTTTTCGCACTTTCCTGGAAGAATGTCACGGAACGAGCGCCACGTGGCTCTCGTCAGTGACGCCGTGGGTTAAAAAAGTAGGCGGGGTAGAAAGTTGCAGTTTTCCGACAGAGGGAATACGAGTGCTTAAAATTTAAATTTTGCCCCTAAATTTGCGACAAATGGCGGTTTTCAGCCCCATTTTGAAACAAATTTTTCGACAGGTAGTCGGATATCCGACAACTTTCCGATAGCCTAAAATTTAGGTTGGGAAGAAATCACAATTTAAAGTCACGAACACATGCTATTAAAGCAAAGACATAATAACGTGTTGGCCATTTTTTCAAAAATGTCCATATGTTTTAACACCTGACCACGTCATGTCTTCGACATGTATTAGCTCCACCTACCGACACACGCCTGCACTCGCTATTCACCGTCGATTACGAGCAATTTCGAGACACTCCATGCATCAAGTTAAAACCCATATTGCGGCACCAAACTCGTGGAAACCTTCCCCGCACTACTCGCCGCCGCCCGCCGCTCCATTTTCGGCGCCCGCCCGACTAACTCAGCCGACTAAACACCTATCGGTTTATAAAGTTGTATACCAGTTTGGTCTTTCTGAATGAAATCTCAATTACATTACACGCAGAAGAATATTGGTAGGACTGGACCTACTAGCACTATCGGACGGAGATCGAAAGTGGACGAAACGCTTTCGTTTCATTGTCGTGAAGTTTTGCCGAGAAGCGGCAAAGCAGTGAGTCAGTGACGACACGCGGAGCGGCTGCTATAAATAGCTTAACAGCTGCTGCTGCAGCAGCTGCTAGCAGCTGAAGCAAGGAGGGTGCTCTCTCTCTCTCTCTGTCTGGAGCACCGACTGTTGTAGGTCGAAAGTCAGGGCCTGAAGCCACGAAAGCAGTCTGCATGCAGTCTAAATAATTTGACGCAGTGTGTGCACTGTGGCGATGAGCTCTAAGCTCTAACGATGAACGATGGTCTGTCGATAGCCTATTTAGTGGCCTACCACGTGGCAGATCACGGACCTTAGCAGTCCCGCTCTCAATGCAGTGGATTTTGCTGCTGCATTCGTTCGTTTCCGTAGGCCTACAACAATGTCATTCTTCGCGATACTCTGTGCATGTCATGATCATTATTTTCGGTTTGTCATTTTCCCCAGCCCGTAGCCCGTTTGGGGCGCGTCGTAAAATCTTCTAGTGAGAGACAGGAAAAAGAAATGATGACATCCGTCGCATCCTTGGGGTAGCGCGTGTATCATGGACAAGTTACGAGACGCCTGCATGCTATGATGGTACGTGCGTGTACAATGGCGACACTAGGAAATGATTGTGTCAATCCAATTCTGGGGACAAACGTTCGTGGACAACCAGTGGCGTAGCCAGGATCTGTATGTAAGAGGCACTTGAAGTGAGATGTGGGAAGGGGCCCCACTCCTCACCAGTGGAAGAGTTTGGGGAGGGACGCGCTGTGCCTCCTCCCAATTTTTTTGGTTTTTTGGCAAAAATGAAACGTTTTGGTGCTTTTGGGCACTATTTTGAGTAACTGAGTAGACATCCCCATCACCAACATGAGATTTCCAGTTAGCGATTTGTTAGCTTGTGTCAACCAGATGTGTGTTAAAGAATGGCAACAACTGTGGAATCAGTGTACTGTAGGCCTACGTCAAATAAACAGTCTACTGCGTGCAACCGGTCATTGGTCGCAATACCAGTTCATCACTAAATCGCTACAACTCAGTGCTTATCAACCGTCTTCGAATTGGTCATACAAGACTCACAAACTCTTATCTCCTAAGGGGAGAGTGACAACCGGTATGTGAAGCTTTCTCCGCTCACTGTCAAGCACATCTTAGTAGACTGCACCCATTACAGTGCAGCACGTCAGAGATATTTTTGGAGTGGACACACTCAAGGACGTTTTTGAAAATGTTGCATCTCGCAACATTATCGCTTTTGTTAAAGATATCGGCTTTTACAATTGTATATAATGCTGTTTTTACATTAGCTTAATAGCCTTGATCTTAACAAGTATTTTAGCTTTGCTTTTAATACATATATTAACTGCTTTTAACTAATTTTAACCACTCGTGGCACTGCTTGGCCTATTTTGTGCTGATGTGCCGTTAGGAAACTACTCACTCACCCCTCCCTCCCGAGTGCACCCTCTCTATGGCTACACCAGTGTGAACAACAGAGCAAAGGAAGACAGAGAGAAAGATGGATCAACGTCTTCACGTACAATACAAAGTACTTGCAGCTAAATTTGGAGGAGACAGAGAATCGTGCTGAATGCAGGAGAACCCATATGGCTAACCCCTTATACCTGAGAGATCCATAGACTGAAAGACTAGAAAGCAGTCAGAGCCCACACACCTCCGCCAAGGCCATGTTGTTCGCTAGGTGGCAGCACCATCTTCAGTTTGTCAGCGGTTTCCCTTATGCCCCATTGAAAGCAATGGTAACGAAAATGTCAAAGTGATCCAGAATCCAGGATTCCTTCCGGATCACCACCAAAATTGAATTACTGGTAGTTTTTGCCATTCCCGACATACCCTCAAAATTTCAGAAAGATACTTCCATAAATTTTTGAGTTATCTTGCTAACACACAGACAGACAAACAAACAAAGTCCGGCAAAAAACATAACCTCCTTGGCGGCGGTAAAAAAGAAAGTAAGATATCCTACTTAATGAGATCTGGGGCGGCGCGCCAGCTGAAAATAAATTTGGCGCATTTATAGCCTCACAAAAAACTTCTGGATCAAGTTCTGGTGAAACGATTACTGCTCCCCCTGAAGTCCTAAAAGTTGCCCCCTCCCTGAGAAAAGTAATACGCTTTGAGCGTAGTCCACAATGGACGTAGACGCCCCTGCTCTAGCTGCAGTAATTTAAATGCTTTAAATTTGGCATTTAAATACTCGGTAAGAATTTGAGTATTTAAATAGTATCTAAATACTCTGAAGGTTCAAAGTATTTGCATACTGTTTAAATATCTTCAACAAACATTTGTTACAACACTGATAATCAATGATTTTTAATTTATAAAGCGCACAATGTCAGCAAGAAACTCACTGAATCTGAGGCGACTCACTGAATCTGATGAATGATACGCAGAAAACAATGAATCGTGTTGTTCCACAGATGTAAAAAAAAACGTTTTTTTTACGTTTTTAGCGATATTTTTATTTTTCCCAACGTGCATTAAAACTCCTATCAAGAACTTTGAGGAGCATTTTCGAAGCATACTGATGGGAGATTATGTGTGTTCGAAATTTTAATTTGTTCAAAATGGGGTCCTATAGAGACAAATTTTGCATTGTCGGACTACAGTTTTTCTGCAGTAAGAAAAATTTTCGAAAACTTTCCCTGTGCCCCTTTCTCTGCCACGACACCACGGCAGCTATTGTGCTGTGCAATTAAAGTGAAACAAAAAACGTGCAGTAACATAATGCATCGATCTATTTACCACTTATAATACTGCACAATATAAACATAAATATTATCATAATACTGCATTTTACAACATTAAAAAATAAATATTTTAACAGCATAAATTGTGTGAAATTAATCTTTTAGGCGCGATGAGATAGGTATATAATATACTCAGTTTTTAAATGGACTAAGCGAAAGGCACACTGATAATAAGACTAACGGCAAAAGACACATCAACTTTGACGCTTTTGTCCGAATCCAATGACAGAAAAATTGTTCTGGCAATAAACAAAGCAGAGTTAATCAAGTAATAAAAACAATAACGACGGATATAACAGATAACATAACTGATAATAAAATAGTTAGCAATATTGTAGCCTAGGCAGCAATGTCCCATCTTTATTGCTACATCTTTACCGCAAACATAACGCAGCAGTTTAACAGACATATTTTTACAGATCGCAACGGTCAATAAATATTTTACACGGAAAGCGCGATGTTACCAGGGACGCCATACTAGACTGGAATCTTGCTTCGGGTCAGCAAATAGCACGGCGGGCGGCGTTGATCGCGGATAATCATGTGTCGTGACGTCATTTCCGTTGACGTCATAGGTCGGTGGTGACATCATTAGCGTCGTCGTGGTCACGTGGTGCTTCTGGTCTTCCGGCGGCGTTGCTGTACGTTGGGCGACCGTATCTGACCATGCGGCGGTTGGGCCATCTAGCGAATGCGATGAACCGGTGCCCGTTGCAGCAGCTGGTAGCGCCGCCAAGCGAATGTCCGTCGTACTAGACGCCACTGCTGCTGGCGTTCTAAATGACGTCGACACCCGACAGTGCTCATCAACCGGAAGTCGGCTGCTAGTGGGCGGGACAGTGGGCGGAACCACGTGGCGGCGGTGGGCGGAGTTAACGGCCCGTAGGCTGGCGGACAGGTGCGCTAGGACGCGCGTGCGTACTAGGACACCGCCTGGCGCAGCAGCGTCGTGCAAACGGCCCAGGTAAGTGGCGACCTCCCGCGCGCAGTCGCTGTAGCCGTCACGGTATGAAGTGGCTCCAGTCTCGCTGCTGTTGCTGCTGCTGTTACCTGGATGAACAGTCACATCATAATAAACTTCAATTCACTTTTGTGTAATTTTTGTCACAGTATATATCCGGCAGCCAGATAAATAGCCTGCCGGATAAATAGCCACCAAGCGCCAAACTATTCATCCCGTATTGTTACGACAACAACTGTGTCAACTTTCACTACCATTTCTCTCTCCTAAGCTTAAGCATAAGCATAACCCTGACACCAACGCTAACCCTAGACCTATCCCTATCCGTAACCCTAACCCCAATTATTATGTGACGATTCAGTGACACCCAAATAAAATTGAAAACTTCATTATGTTTCAGAATTCACAGGCGCGAGCATTAACTGGCCGTATTTCTAATTTTTTTGGCTTATTTATCCAGCAGCCGTACAAATAGCTTACAGGTTATTTGCACGGCTGCCGGATAACTAGTCACCGCGTTTAAAGTAATATACTCTTTTATGAAGTAAACTGAGTGATGAGAAAAAGATTTTATTGTTTTTTGGTTTTTAACACCGTCAGAGTAGGCTAAATCTGCGGCATATGCTGGCAGAATTATAAGATGTATGGTTTTGCAAACTGGGTATTAATAAAAACACAAATAAAGAATATAATACTGCAAAAAATGCGAAGTGCACTTACGTTGCGAGAGTTGTTGCTGAAGACGCTGCGTGTCGCGAAGATGTTTCACCGTCATCTCGAGTATGTCCGCCTTCTCCAACTTCGACTGACTCGACTAAAACACAGCCATAGCCACAACGTTCAGCCACGTGCATTTCGTTTATCAACTTACGCTAATACATGCTGGCTTTATGCCGAAGTTTTTGGCGACCATCCAAAAAAATTCAGTGTGAAAATCCCTGACGTGTCAGCTTTTGTATAGGCTATATTCTGTCCCCCGAAATCAGTTATAATGCAGAAATGATGCAGGGCTGTGTTCTGTATTTCCCGGTGAAATGGATTGTTTCTATATGTTCGGAAATCACTGTCTCATCATTTCAGAGAAACTCTGATGAAAGCAACCGGTATATGAAATAAAATTTTAAAAAATACTTCTAATAAACGGGTTAAAAATTTTTATTTTACAGCTATTATGTCATATACCGGTAATCCGCATCCAAGTTCTGGATCAATGCTTTTTCCTAACTCCCGATAATTAATGGGATTATCGCGTCTCTTTGGCTCCATATTTATGTGGCGCTTCCAAGTGCACAACCATTCAGCAAATTGTAGGCCTACGCATAACTGTTTAGCATCACTGTATCGAAAAATCCGGCTTATTGAGAGTGCAATGAAATCAGCTGGGTGTCGTTATGTCGTTAGAGAGGCGACGAGAGAAAAAGTCGTTAAGCGGACCGTCGGCGAAATGTTTTGTAATTCTGACGATGCTGTTGGACAATTCAAGGCCCACGGAATCGCACCTCGTTACGGCGCAGGAACACTGCATGGAAAGCGGAGAGAGCGTTAAGTGGATTGAACAAGCTAGAGAAGCGCAGTATATCGTTTTCAACAAAAACACCGCGGTATTGTACGTGACTAACGGTATTCGCAAATTCTCTCTGTAAAATGAGTATGTGGCGTAAACAGTGCTGTGTTTCAATGCACCGAACAAAAACAATGCTGGTCCCATCCCTTCGCCACTCTCATGCGACTGGTGAATATTTATTAATCTCTCGAGAACGTTTCGTTTTCTGCATATTCTTTGTATAAAGAACTGTGAAGACGAGCCGTAAAAGTTATTTTCCGTAACAAAGGGTGCAGCAAAACATACAGTAGGCCTAATACAAACTGTATATATAGGTGCCAGAAACCGACAGACAGAAAAAACTATTTATGAGACAGAAGAAAATCACATTATTCTATAGTACAATTTTTGTAACTAAGGGTGCAGCCAAAAATACATATTTTCTTTTCAATTTGTAACACTTATAGATTTGCTAAAAATCGTATACTGATATATCATAAATGTCAGTTTCCTTATTGAAAAAATACCGTTATTGCATTCGAGATTTCATTTTTTATCGTTGATAGGGTCTTTGTTTTTTGTAGTTGCGCATCACTAGTTTCGAGAGATAAAGAGTCGGTGGTTGCGCGTAACATCTGCCGTTATTGTCGCAGATGAAAAGAGAACTCCGTTTTGCTTTGCTCTCCCTTACTTGTAGCTGCGGGCCTGCGACATCCGGCCGTCATTGCTGTCCCGGAATGCAATGCGCGCGCGAGCAAGCGCGGGTTTTCATATCCGGCTTGGCGGCGCGCATGCCTTGGGGGCTAACAATCCGAGCCCATCGATGACCGTCGAAACTGACAATGGATGACTTTCGCGGCCGATTTCGCTGGAAATCAAAATGACACTTAAACTCCGACGACCGTTCGTTCCAACGGTCTAAGCAGCGCACGTGCGAGAACTATACAATCACTATAACTTTGGTGGTTTTGAATCGATAAAATCTCTTCATGGCGCCTGCTGCCAGGCGGCCTTGGAAGTAAGTCATTGTATTGCCACGAGGCAAAGCGACTTGATTAATTTGTTCATTCGCGGCGACGAATCATCCTTTTGAACAGCGGGATGAGACGCTATAGAAGCATAAGCCCATAGCTGTGCATTTTGCCTGCAGGTCCTCATCGTGGAAACTAGAAAGATAGAAGTAAGACTTAATTCGGGGCGAGTCGACAAACGATTAGACCTAGTCCAATTAACACACGCTGAGCTCGTGCATGGATGCTTGCTTTGATTGATGTAAGCCTACATGTAAACTAATAAATTTTAGTCGCAAGATTCCGTAAATTTTGTGTTGCCGCTGGCATCACTGTTTGTTTAGCATTGGTAAAAGTAGTGAAACTCTGTTTTCCAACAGAATATGATATTTGTCAACGGTTTCTAACGTACCATAGGCTATGCACTCTGTATTTTGATCAAACAACTCTAAAGATTACAGTTTATTTTTAAAAATCATCTACGTCCTGATACTTGGCAACAAAGCTAAATCAGTCGGCTTATTGTTCATCGGCGAACGCTGATACATCGTTTTAACCGAGGTCGGGTGTTATATTTGTTGATAAAATTAAAATGCACTTCGACACATTCTACAGATAAAAAAACTAAGTTTTGCTTTTGCAAGAACTGATGCTGACCTCGTGTTCGCTGGCAGACTGGAGCAAGAGTTCTTTCAACTCATCGAGACACGTGTTGATTCTTTCCCTTCGCTTCTTCTCCACAATCGGCTTGTTAATCTGCATACGGAAATCAGATGATTAACGCTAATACAACGACAATCGTTTATGTATTACTAAGTAACAAAAACAGTATAAAATATCGCATTCTATAGATAAACCATTCATTTTTACGCGCGACAGCTCGTATTAGGTAACGCAGAGGAGGTCGTCCGTCCGTATACGTCCGCCCGTCTGTCTGCCGTCACACCGCAGTATTGTGTCAAAACGGCGCAAGCTATGATCACGAAATCTTGACTGACAACTGTCACCAATACTCGAGTTTCTTGCGACAAAATGGTTTGCCGCTGGGTGAGGCGATTCTCCTCGAACAAAAGCGTCAAACGGGGGTACAACGACAAAAGAAGCGTAAACAAAGAGACAGGGAAACCGTTATACAGGGTGCGGCAAAAAAAGTTTTTCGCTGTTTTCTCAGCAACCGTTTCGAATTTTAATTTGAAATTTTACGTATTTATTTAGTAAAACCTTCTACATTTAAATGCCAAGTAAAATTTGATTCTGTTGAAAAACGACGAAGTTACAGACTTTTTAACATGACTGCTTACCGATTTTTCAGCATTCAAAAATGTTTCGGCTACAACCAATTTAATAACATCGTTGAAACAACACAGTTAAATAATGATCAGATGCCAGAAATCCATTGTCGCTGTGAATGTTCGAAGTGTTCACCAGCTCCAAGCAACAACAACAGCCTCCAGTCGCCTTATTTGAGTAATCTTTTACAGCCTTGTCGATCGGTCAAACTCAATGAAGCGCTTCAGGTTATCTGGGGCAACCTGCCACAGGGACCGATCGACAAGGCTGTAAAAGATTTCTCAAGTGGTTCAAAAAATTACTGCAGTACAAAGCGATATTTTAAGGACTTTTATCTTGCACGCTTCTGTCGTTTTTATATATCTTATAAGGTGCGTCCGGAGCGACAAAAATAAAATGAAATGAAAGCCGAAGCGCGCTGTTACATTTCATTTCGTTTTAGTCATTCTGAACGCACATTTAGTATGTTTACATTTCTGTATTGCTCTCTCTCTCTGTATGTGTCTCATTTCTACCGCAAATTTCTTGTATGCATGCAGATTGTCATAATCAAAGCTAACCTTTCGAAGCTGTGCTGACGACATAACGGAGCCGATGTCTTGCATGCTGTCGGCGGCACACTGCTGTTGCACGGTCTTCATCCTTCAACAGCCGCTCTGCTATTCGACTAACTTTCAGACAGAATAACAGTAACTAAATAATGGTATATCGTTCAATATGAACTCCGGTTGTTCAACTTCTATACAAAGTATAAAACTAGCGATCAGCTGATAATGTGGCAAAACGTATCATATAGAACTGGCGGCGCGACGCCGCTTATATACGCTGTCGCTGTCGCACGTGCGGGGCACGCGAATAGCTGGTTGGACAACTGAGGTAAGGGAGGAGGGACATTAGGCCCCGATAGCACGCATGCGCGGCCCGGGGTGGACATCTGCCGGGTCCCTTCAGGGTGGCGCCTTCAGGGTGGCCCGCCCGGCCAGCCAGGCCATGTAGTGACGGCGCTGATCAAAGGCGCCGGCGATAGATGGGCTACGGCCACCGGGCCACATGTCACATGAAGGATCTTCCTGGCATGCAGGCCGGCATCTTTGCCGCGCTTTCGGTGCATAATGACGTTAGAATGTTGCAAATGGCGCGCAAATAAACCTCAAACTGTGGGCCTATACTGTTTTATAACTATTAGTCAGTGGCAGTGTTTTTCGTCATCAAATTGCATAATACGCGATTACGCGTAATTTTTTTGATTGTGTCATATACAGCAGCCAACAAGTAAGACAACAAGTAGCATTCTTACACAGAAAAAAGTAAAACAAATACGCCATAGGCCTATGACAAAGGCGTCTATCCCCCTTAAACACACTATGCAAGCCCCTCTTCATTCCCCTCCAATGTTTAAGCGTCCAACGCCGACTTGAACCCCTCGCACGTCAAGCTTAGTCAAGCGCTGTATTGCCGCCAATGATAATTATATGATAGTATCTTTTACTCATGGGTGCCTGTAAATATTGTGAAGTGGTCAAGTCGGTCGAATGAAGTGGGGAATTGGGAATATTTTCGTTCCCAGCTTATTACGGAATCTGGGGAGCATCGTAAAATCTCCCAGTTGGGCCAAAAACAAACTTGCTGCATTTATAATCTCAGAAAACACTTCTGGTCAAGTTCTGGTGGAACGATGACTGCCCTTAAAAGTCCTATAAGTTGCCCCCCCTCTTTTAAGTAAAGTAATACGCTTTGAGCATAGTCCTCAATGGACGTAGACACCTTTGCCATATGATAAGCAAAACGCACCAAAATTGAACAAATAGGCTACAAAATGGGAAATGGGTCAAGAGTTTACTTAATAGTGCGATATTTACAAAAACGTTTACTTCTGCAATTGTAGCAAACTAACAAAGACGTTGCTGCATAATCTGCCGCAATATTGCCTGCAATTTTTTTGTGATTAGATGTCAAGAAATGTGAGTGCAGTTGTCCACACAGAACCACAAACATCAATTTCAGTGCATAGAATTTTAAAAAACGTAGGCCTACGATAGTTCCGAATTACCACTTTGCAATTGCCACTTTTTATACGGGTTGTATGCACATTTCTTATTCTCATGAAACAGCTTCCGCTGTTTTTATTTTGACTAGGCATGGTCAATTAATGACTCTGAATGGCCTTCAAAGTAAAAACGTTATCTTATCATCATCAGCCAGGTGCTATAGGCATATTGTATTTTTGTCAAAAGTGAAGACAATAATCATGGACTTCCAAGTTCCAACAAGTTCGATTTTTCGTTTGTCCGCATACAGTATAGATACGTGTGAATCGTGAGATCAGTATCCTTACACACTGTCGTTACAGTTTCTCATAGAAGTCCTGGAAACCGGCAGCTGCATGACTTGTGACGGACGCTCAAAGAGGCGACTTTGACTTTGAAGCTGCGCGCGCCGGCTGCGGCAGATGTCGCCAGGAAACAGACATTGCAACTACCATGTCCAAGCACACGCGCGTGCGCCGCAAAGAATGCTTCCTGTTCCGACCGACGCATTCTCGGTGGCATTTTCCGCCCGTGCGCGCCGTGGACGCGCGTGGCGAGGCCGGCGCGCGTATTGAGTACCGTTAGTCGACGTCGCGCCAGTCAGCAGACAATGGGACGGCTGACGGACGGCGGCGCACCGTTAGATGAGAGTGTCCAGTTTGTAATATTCTCCTTCGCCCGACCGAGCGGGCTCACGGCGGGTCTAGGTATACTAGAGACGGGTCGATACATCGAAGTATCGATATGCCAGTTACGTAGTATCGTCATGGTATCGTACGTGACTTGTATTGGACATACTATTTTGGTACAATAATTCTTCAGTACAAATTTTGTTAGAAGCCAGATAAATTGCGATATTGCAACACTGCAACAACTCTAAGAGTTCACGCAGCACTAGATTGCACAATGTTACCTGTGTGAAATCACACAGGTGATCTGAACGCCTTAACCCCAGCCATACAGGCCGGTACTGGATTTACCTAGCCCGGAGGAATAGAAGGCTGAGTTGACCTTGAACACTATGATGTGTAAAATTAGCCTACATATTAAAATTACGCAACTAATTGCTTCAATGATATTTATTACACATGATCGATTTCACAACCTTTACGCGCGTGTTAAATATCGATCGTTCACTGTTAATGTTGAATCGATATCGTATTGAATCAGTAAAATTGTGACATCGACCCATCACTACTGCTCGGCGCTGTCGTCGTGCAGGACATCTGCCGATGCCGGCGGCTTGAGCCCGCTGCTGATGCTGTCGCTGCAGTGCTGGCTCGATGAAAACCGGGACGGAAATTTCTCGGCGTGGATCAAACGTCGTTGGGCGCGCACCTGGCTATGGCTGGATGGCTGCCTGGCTGCCTGGCTAGCGGTCCGCAAGCCCGGCCAGGAATGCGGAGAGGCGGGCACACACCCGCACGTGCGGCGACGCAGCTGCTACTCCGTTAAGTACCGTTCCGGTCCCGTTCCATGTTGCCCAGGGGCAGGTGGGCCTCTCTTCGCCAGTTCTTGACTGTGTCTTTGAAACTTGGCGACCGACCGGTCATGTTTGTCTAATGGCAACTTTTCAAGATATTAATTGCGCCTCGAAGCTGTCATTAAGGGCAGCAGATGCGACGGCGGTCTCCGTGCATTTTGCGGGCTCGTCATGCGTGCGCGCCATTTGCTCTTCGGTTCTTTGATATCAAATAGCCGAGCAGTTATTATAATTTGTCAACGATACTTAAACACGCGGCATGACGATATATCTGCATCTGCACAGACCATGGTTTTGGCCAAATCGTGTCTTTCGTTTAGAATAAAGTGTTAAAAGCTGCAATACGAGAGTAGGCCTAACCGAACGTAGGCCTACTCAAAATAATTATGTTCATCGCTGACCAATCGTCTTTATGCCACAGACCTGTCATGGCACTAAAACGCTTTTAGCTAAGTTACAAGTTTTCTGTGAAAACTTTAGTCAAAACTTTAGTCAATGCTTTGAAATTGTATTCTTAGTTAACTACTGTAGTTTTAATAAGCTATACTGCACTTAATAGATTACTTTTTAAAATTTGCGTACACTAAGTTAACTGTCTTGATCTCTCAGTCAAGTTCCACTGAGACAACCTGCGAGAGAAACAACTTTTGATTTGCGTGGAAAGTTTTTGCAAACTTTTAGGAAATAATCAGACTATACTGTGAGCATTTATGGAGTCCAACATATAGTTACGTTTTTTTCGTTTTATGCTAAGTAGTGTTGTCAAATACCTGACAATGTTAATTTAATTAATTTCAAATGACTACAATAAACGATTGGCATCGAAATTTTGCAAGTTTGTGGGCGAAATTTTACTACAGACAGTATTAGGCCTACGAATAGGCTATGTGGCCTACAATAACGTTTAAAACGATATTAAGGCGACTTTTTGCAAAACATTTGCGTATCATTTCAAACACATGTTAAAACGTGATGTGGTGGTATACGGTAAGTAAGATAATACAAATTTACAAAAAAGTTGCTTTTTCATGACCTCGTTCAGGAAGATGTTATCATGCTTTGCAACATTTTTCCGAATGTTTTTAGCACATTTCCGGCAAATTTCAAAGCCTAAAACTTGAACGAAGTTGGGCAATGGCAGTCTCCTGCAGTATTCATGTAGGCCTACTTGTTACCACAGAGCTAGCATTGCAAGAGGTTCGCGTGCAGGTCGCGAGCAAAGATGAAAGTCTACTGACGACATTAAGTACAACAGACAACAGACACACCTGGACTCGCTGCGACTATAGGACTGCCGTTTATAGACCGGTGCTCTGTCTATCGCGGTGCTCAGCCGCGACGCAGCTGGCCCTATCTTAACACGTCTTAATCACAGGCCGAGACAATGTCGAAACACCGGAAAGACCAGAGCGAGCCGTGCGGACGCCGCAGCGTAATTAATAACGGTACAGCTGCAGCGTGGAAAGAGAAGACGTGTTATCAGGGAAACGACGGAAATGAGTATAGAGAGAAATTGCATACCCAATGTATATGATGGCAGCCTGAACAGTGGCGTAGGCAGAAATGTGAATTATAGATCTCCCTTCTCTTTTTCCCCGTACCTTTATTCCCCAATCTTTCTTCCCTATCTTCTTTGTACTTCTCTTTTCTCCAATCTTCTTCTCTTCTTCCCGTTTCTTTTCTTTCCCTTGCTTTTTCTCTGATCCTTTCCCTCACCCATTTTCCCCTTTTGACCTTTCCCCCATTTTCTTTCTCTCTCCCCGTAGAAGTAAGACCCCAAAAATTCAGCTAGAGAGTTTGGGGATCGCTGTAAGCTCCCCAGCTCGATCTGGACGTAGCCCCAGTTAAAATCGAATGTGGTGCATTATAACCACTAGCTTTGAAATAACTGGTGGCAACAATTGCTTTCTAGATAATCGTGTAACAAAATTTAGCGCACTTTAAACGTGTGCTCATGTTTTGTATAGGAGATCGGGGTAGGGAGCTGAGCCCTCTTTTTCTCTCCGCCACTGTGCCTGAATTCACTTAGCCTCTGATGCGCTACTGTTATGTGGATGCCTGGCTGGCTGGCATGCGGAAGGCCCACTCACGGTCGAATTAGTGGCCTGCAGATGACAGTTATGACGTTTGATGTTTTGAACAATCTCGCTAATTACAAGCTGAAAGCTCGTTAGCACGAAAAGATATAGAACAGTAGGTCTACAGCATACCGTTCGTTGGGAGATAGTATCATCCATTAAGAACAGATGTTCCCACTTACTCTTCTTCCAAGCTTTCTTTTAACTACACATATACACAAGCTTAATAGTTTCGGTCGTTATGTCGGCGATCTGCGTGCGTTTATATTAGGAAGCGTTAATGATGGCGATGAATTAACTATGGCATGCATGCACGATATGCACGATACAAGACACGTTTAAAGTTCAAATAGATCTAGAAGATTTTTTCGTCGTAGGCCCTACATGAGTCTGTATGTCTTATTGTCACAAATGCGTGTTTTATGTGTATGTTTTATGTGTATGTTTTAGATTGTCTTTGTTTTATTAAGGGTCACTGTAAGTGCTAGCTACCTAGCCTTGTGTTTCCTGTGTGTCTGTTGCAAC